>OBJA01001222.1_pt1 | contig 18549 bp, 11 predicted proteins | sample 1519751 | NCBI WGS metagenome assembly OBJA01 (sample SAMEA3881238, study PRJEB22517) | soil metagenome | biome: lake sediment; feature: soda lake sediment; material: sediment, water from around vicinity | place: India | collected 2013-12-23 | depth 3 m
TTGAAAAAATAATCCTTCACCATACGTTTCATTTGCTGGGAGTACAAATAATTCTTCTCTTTTTACTGAAAAGATGTTTTGTCCATCCGTTGCCTCTTCAACAACTTTTTCTCCCTTTTCATTTAATCTAACAATTCGTTCTTTAGGTTTGACTCTGGTAAAGTCCAATTGAATATTTGTTACTTTCAGTTCTTCAATCTGTTGTATTTTGACAAAAAAGGGCTCTAATTCAGTTGGCAAATGAATGTCTTGAAAGCTAAGCCCATCATTTTCTTCAATATCTGGAATAGAAAGGTTTTGAGAAAAGCATCGATACTCTTGCCATCTATATTCTTCATAAGGATCAGTAGTGGCACCGTTATCAATATTTAAAAATATCTTTTTTAATGCGTTCTCAAATTGAGATTTATCTTCGTTTATCACGATTGCATTATCATCCAAAAACTCGTCAAAATCATTTGCAACTTTTTTAATCCAAAAGTCGTCTTTTGAAATAGGGTTGTTACTATTCCTTCTATTATACCTTTCTTCCAATATTTCGAGGGCATCCAGTAAATCTCTTGTTATATTTTCAGCAAGATGAATTGGGATAAATAAACTAGAAAAGCCATTTGCATAATACACATTATTCGCTGTTACCAATGACACTTGCATTTCCTCACAATCATTTTGCTGTTCTCTATGTTTGTTACACTTTTCGAAAGGGATAAAATCTGGATTGACCATATCAATCTCCCAAGGTTTTTGTCCTTTACATTTTGGATGTAAACTATTGATACCCTCTAAATTAATCTTAGGTTTATCTTTAGAAATACCAGAACCCAAACCGCAACTTTTACATTCTATGAAAATACTTCCATATCCTTCTGATTTGGTTTTACTTTCTGTCCAAACCAAATTAGGATTACTGCAACAAGGTTCTATATTGAACAAGTCTTCTTCATTATCATCTTTTCCCAATTTAAATGTTTCTTTTTGTGTTTTCCAGTTCAAAAATCTTGTCCATGGTATATCCGATAAATGTCCATTAGGACAAATTAGAATAAGATTGGTTTGTTCAAGTTCTCTATATTCCCTATAGATTACCTCCTGTCCTTCAATATTTTTTATTCTATGTTCTTTTACAAAATCTGAGGCATCTCTAGGAGGCGCAAAATCTTTAATAGCAGGAGTCCCCCTTCTTTTTTGACACTCTCTTTCCCATATTTCCATCCATTTTGAAATCTCCTTTAATTCCCCTTTTCTGTTTTTAAACCATTTAGGAAAATGTGTTCCAACAATCATATAATCACCGGATGTTCCTGTTTCCCCAGCATTTTCCAATGCTGTTTTTATTGGATGATTCTTCCAGTTAGGGGTATTAAACGACTCGTTAAGAGTCATGTGAGGTACTCCAATTAAGCATATTAAATTATTTAATTTTTTTTCGCTTCTGATGAAACGAATAAACCTTTGGTCATCGATAAAATCAAGCCCGCGGTTGGACATTTCCTTTTTGCTTAATTCATAAATCCCCCGGTCATCCAAGCTGATTGTACGAATTGATTCTATTTTGGAGTTTGCCCATTTTATAAACGTCCATTTATTGATGTCAGAAATCAACACATAAGATCCAACTTTTGTGGTGATTATTGAACCCACTCCTGCTGTAGAGGAAAGTAATTTATATTTACCGATCCCCTGATTGTATTGATTTGATTTTAAGATTTTCATTTTAAATAGAATATATTTTAATGGCTGCTTCTGGTTCTATAACTCTTAATGACATTGGAATTTGCCATTTTTTACTATGGATATTCCCCTCATACTCGTCGATATCAACATAAAGTTGCTCTTGTGGCGGGATAGAACGCTTCGATTTATTATTAAAAACAAAATCTTTATTTTCAGACTGTACCTTATTCGCTTCTTCTTTCCATTCGCTAATAGCTTCTTCAATCCATTGCTTGATTTGATTTGCATTCTCTTGTTTTAAAATATTTTTAATTAGCTTATTAAAGTTAGAAAACCTTTCTTTTTTCTTTTCAAAATAATCAGTCAATTCTGAAACGATTAAGGAAAGTTCATTTTCTGTTATTGAAGATATGTCACTCGCTGATTTTCTTTCTGTAAACCTTGTTGTGTGTCGAATCATTGTAGCTAAGAACAATCCCATATACCTTTCAACAGACTTTTTTGTAAATGGTGTAATGGAGATGGGCTCAACATAACTGTACATTTTTTCGTGAAACTCAATGAACTTCTCATAGTGGGACATATCCCTTGCTCTGAAAGGATGGTGGACTGTTAAAACAAGACCATACTCGTTTCTTGCTACACGGCTACTTGCCTGAATATATTCAGCGGTATTTCGTGGCATTGAGTTCATAATAATTGTGTTGAATCGAGAAACATCAATCCCAACGGATATCATATTTGTAGCCACAACAAACTCTGGAGGGATGTTGCCCCTCACAGTTTCACCGTTTTGGAAATTTGCAAATCTATTTTGTGCCTTCCATTTCGTTTCCACATTTTTAAGTTCATTTTTTACCTCTTCTCCAGATAATCGCCCCGTCAATTCAGCTTCTCGTATTGGACCATAAGTATAAAGTGAATGCATTAGCCTTTGAGGACGTATGACCCTGTTAAATACCCTTCGGAGTTCCTTCAGAATATAGGTCTGCACCTGAGATTGCGTTTTTCCTACTTCCTTTAAACTATTGAAATAAGAAATAATTGTATGATAAAAATCCATCGCTCTTTCCAATTCCTTATTATAAGAATCAAAATCAACAGGACTTTTATCTGATATCTCTTGTAATTCAAAAATAGCCCTATGCGTCATAATGATTGCGGCCAACCTCATTTGCATCCAAATTTGTGTTCTGCCCGTTGGAAGTACTCCAATGTATTTTCGTTTGGATAAATACTCCTCATTATCTTTTTCAGTATTCTTGAATTTCCTACGATAAAATGCAAAAAAAGAATCGTCACACTCAACTCCGGGTTTGGGGAAAAGATTGACTTTTCTATCAAATAATGCCGCAATTTGTAATTGAGTATTTCGCGTAGTCGCAGTTGAAGAAATTATTTTTGGTCTTATTCCATCCTCGCGTGTGCAAAGTTGATCGACTGCGGATTCAAATAGAGCAACAGCCGAACCAAGTGGTCCCAAAAGTAAATGAAGTTCATCTTGGATAATTAAATCAGGAGGCAAGTAGCCTTGTTTGGGTTTTCCTTGTTCCCAGTTACCTCTACCGAACAAACGTCTTGAATCAGCGTTTCTCCCGTTATCCGTTCCATTCACCTTGTGAGCTAATTGAGCAAATTTGTCTACAGTACCAAATAGGAATGTTGGAGGATGTTGATAAATAATTTCATCAGATAAGCATACGGGTATCGCTCCTTGGTCGTTTGACCTTGTCTTGGACCTTCTTTTGGGATAAGAAAAAGAACATTTATTGTTGGTACATTTCAAATGGATTCTCTTATGAAACCATTGATTTTCCCTATTGTTAAGGTCTTCAATATCCTCTGTGTCTTCTCCTTCAATCTTACTACCGCACCAAGGACAATTTGAAAATGGAATTTTATTAGGTTCGTTTTTATTTAATTTTTTATATTCCTCAATCAAGTCTGCTGTCTTATTGGGTAATGAGTTGTCTCCAACCCATAACCCAATCGTTATGGGTTCTTCTCCCAAAGCATATCTCCCCCAACGTCTTATTAATTCCAATGCCATTATGACTAATGTGGCTCTCTGGAATTGTTGCATCGCGAGAAGCCGTAATGTATATCTCATAATGGCTGCAACTCCACCTCCTTCCTCTTTGTGCAGCTTTCTTCGGTTGATAATGGTAAGAGCAATTAATCCAAGATAAGCTTCCGTTTTTCCACCTCCTGTTGGGAACCAGACCAAATCAACCCATTCATTTCTTCTTATCCAGTCCTTATCATCTTTACCTCTAAAAATTCCATCAAGATTCAATAGGATAAAAGCTAATTGAAAAGCTCTCCATCCTGCTGATTCAGTCTTGGAGAACAATTTGTCGTCAGCCTCCTTGTAGAACTCAAAATCAAAAAGACTAAAATCCTCTTGTTCGAGTATTGGAATTACTTCTAATTTTTTAACTTTTACAGAATGCCATAATTGCATAAACATTGCCCCATTCATCAATCGAAATGAATCAAGGTTGGCTTTATTTTTTTCTCCTTTCAATAAAGATTCAACATTTGTTTTCATTCGTATGTAATCATGCCCGCATTTATCTAACTCTTGACAGGCAATATCTTTCAAATCAGATTGATATTTCCGATCCATTTTTTTATTTTCGATCCATTGGCCGTAAGAATCTACAAAGGCTAATAAACCATTGATAACTTCATCATCCTTTGCGTCAGAAAATATAGAAAGCCATTTGAATTCCTGGGACCGTGAATTTTCCAAAAATAAAGGTAAAGTAAAATCTCCATTCTTATCCCTTGTGGCAGGTTTACTTTTGTCCCTCGGGATTGGATCAATATCAGGTGTTTCACATTCAGGAAGATATTCTGTTTCTACTTTTTTCTTAGTTATATGCCATTTTACAGAACAACCATGCCCAATGGCATAATCCTTAAATTGATCGTAAATGAATCGAGTAGTCGTGTCCTCAGCATAGATACTTGCCTCCTTTGAGATGTAAGTGAAGTCTGAGTATGGTACCAAGAAATCGTTTTCCAACTGCACCTTAACCCCAAAGAAAGCTCTTTGGTTCACAACCTCATTAAAAGTAGAGTAATACCGGCTGTCTTTTTGCTTATCTAAATCAAATGGAGTACTGGTATTAATTAGTTGAATTTTTACGAAAATCTTTCCCTCTTCCTTTCTTGAATCTTTGCTCAATTGAATATTTGCAGAAAGTGAAGCATATTCATCTTGTTTTTCATTGAGATTAAATCGAAAAAAATCTTTTAACCCCTTTGATTCAACTCCTTCTTCATCGATAACAATGATGTCTTCGTTCTCTTGTGGTTTGTCATGCAAAAAAGATATTTTATTTTGTGATCTTGGAAAATTGATACTTTTTATTTTTATAGTCTTTTCAACTCGATTTGATTGCCAAAGACCATATCCACCAGAATAAATATCTAAAAGGTTTCTTAAATGATCTGTGATATTTTCAATTAACTCTATCTCTTGAGTTATTGTATAAAGGCTCCTCCTCTTTTCATCATTTGTAATTGAGACTTTCAACTCGTAATAAATTGTTGATTTTAAATTACTCAAATAGCACTTTTCTTTGCTCAAAGAAGCAGGAAGGTCTATTATCTCTTTTGTCTTGTCATATAAACTTTCCGCATAGTTTTTCTGGATATTACGTGTTGAGGACTTTAATTCAGAAATCTGGTCAGTACCAATTTTAGCCAATACAACAAAATTATTTAGTCCTGCAGTAATAATCTCAAATTGATTTAAGCTATGCTTTGACAAGAAATCTCCAAAACTCTTCGAGTCAACTTCACATAATAAACCGTATCTTTTATTGAATTTCCCTTCCTTATCCTGTTTAAGTTTCCTGTAATATCTGAATGAAACAATAAATTCGATTTCTCCACTGTCTAAACATAGTTCGCTTAAACAGCATGTTAACCCCATCGTTTTAGGAAACATTTGATTTAATTCCACTCCACTACTTACGTCTTCCGATTCCAAACTGTTGTCTTGAGAGTCTTTTTCCTCAATTTCTTCCTCTTTGTCTGTTTGCTCATTATTATCCAAAATAATCCCTTCTATGCAAGTTCCACTTTTATCCTGAGGAAAGAGGATTCCTGTACTGTAGATGGCTGCCGGAACAATATCTAAAATCTCAGAATCATAGTTTATGTATGGTTCAGTCTTTAGATCTCTTTTTACTAAAATATTATCTTCCAAATCAACATATTTATATCCGTTGATTCCGGGACCCAATATTTGTTCTCGAATAAATTCCTCCAAAGAGCTTCTTTTTTGTAATACTTTATTCATTATTCGGCCTTTTTGAATTTGATTATTTCTTTTAAGGTAAACTCTGGTTTTATTAATTCAACTAAGGCAATTAGATTTTCACCTAGGTACCTTTCGTCGATCCCCAATTCATCTAAAGGATGTTTTCTCTTGTAGCTCTCAAGCTTGGCAGCTATAATTTTATTCAAATCTGTTCCATCATCAAAACAACCGTCATTGAACAAATCCTGTAGAAGGCTATTCATTTGCAATGTGCTTTGACGAGAGGCTTGTTTTGATGCATTTCTTAATCGTTGTATGAGTGTGAAATATACTTTTGGTATACCAAGAAATTCACATAGCTCTATAAACACTTTCTTGTTAAGTGGTGCGATAGAATTACTTTCTGGGTTTAGCCAGTTGCTTTTAAAATGGTTCAGTGAGACTATTTTAAGCTCTTTGTTTTGTAAATATTCCTTTAGTTCATCATATAACGTTTCTTCATCAGAGTGTAGAGCTTTCTCTTTTAATAGAATTTTCCAAAGCCTTCCGGTTTCAGCATTGTCTACTTGAAATTTCTTGCGAATGATATTCAACTCTTCTTCTAATTTATTAGTGTCTACCATTCCTACCATCTTCTCAAATAGATTGATGCTTTCTTGTATTTCACTGAGTTGATGGACAAAATATCTGTCATCATCTTCAATTCCCTCGATGATATCCCCTATTTTCTCAACTTTAAAACTCGAGACGTCTGTTGAATAAATGAAAAGATCAGATTTATTGAATGTTCTTTCTCGCTCATTCTTCAATTTCAATTTGATTGTTTCTCGGTCAGAGTTTCTTGAGTACTGCTGTTCCAAATCCCAATTTGTATCATCTTCTTTTTGTGGGCGTAAGCTATTGATGGAGTCTTTCAACATTGTCCATTGTAGATGTTTTTGTCTAAATGGATTATTGGTGAGTTTGTACATCTCTTTTGCTACATGGTATTTTGCCCACTGGTATCTGTTTGAATATAGGAACTTATGAAATAATGCCTCAATGGTTACATTTTTTGAAACCGTTGTTTCAATTAAGTTGGGATAAAAATAATAAGGATATCTTCCTTGATCTTGATATGATAAAATGAGAACGGCTTTATCTTCAATATTTTTTAAATCAGACCAAGAAAGTAATTTATTTTTTTCTGTCAATAAAAGGGATGAAGAAATCAGTCCCGTTAACTTCTTTGAGTCAACTATGAAATCATCGACAATAAAAAAGACCGTCTCACTTTTTATTTTGTCGATTATAGACTGCTTTAAGTTCGTACTAATAATTAAATCCAATACATTCCCTAATGATTCTTTTAGAGTTGATAAATCATCCTGTCTTAGATCCAACAGCTTTTGCTTTGTTTCACCTGATATCAGGTGCGAAGTATGGTTTTCTGAAAATATCTCTTGAAGTATATACTCTTTAATCTCTTCGTTGAAACACAAAGAATAAAGATTCATCATTCTGATAGAACGCAATTCATATAAATCATGAATGTTGGTGTCAAGTATAAAAGCATCCCAGAAATGGGATGTGCTTATCCCAATGAATGAAACAGGAATCTCTTTCTTTGGACTCTCTCTTAAATAGTGATTTATTTCAGATCGAATTATAATATAACTATCATTACGAGTATTTTTAAATCTACCTTGGATTAAATTTATTTTATCCCGTAAATTCTGAACGGAGTATTTTTTAGAACCAAAGGTGACAATTAAATATTTTTTTAAATTGATATCATATTCTTTAATATCTTGCAAAGAAAAATAACGCATAAGTTTCTTTCTTTCGCAATCAAAAAGAATTATCGTTTCCAAATTGTCAATTATAGAATTATCTATCTCGTCTATTTGATTTAATGTTAATTTAGTGTTCAATATATTGGATGATGGACGACTATCGTATTCCTCAATTTTGCGGGCATATGGTCTTGAAGAAAAAATATTGCACAAGGATTCAGAGACCCGCACCTGACAACTAAAGAGAGTATTGGCTGATATTTCAACATCATTCCTTAATTGATCATAAAAGTCAATTAATGTTTGTAGTTTTTTTATTTCATTTTTCCAATCTTTATAGAATCTGTTTCCTCCGTTTTTTCCACTTGCTTCAGGTGGACATGAAGTTGAAAGTTTCCTAAACTTTGAACGAAGATTTGTTTTCAATAACTCAAGTCTTTCGCTACTCTGAGAATATACTGCCTTTACTTTACTTCTTGATTTAAAAAAACGTATTAAAAGATATTGAGCAATTACTAGTAATGAATCATCGTTAAATTCATACTCGAAGTGTAAATGAAGTGTTTGTACTTCAGATTTTTCTTCAGAAAATGTTTCATCCAACAATAAATGGATGTATCGTAATAAAAGTTGGTGCTTATCTTTTACATTACTTTGAATCTTCGCAAATATCTCTTGAAAAGAGTTGTCTTCTTCACTCTTAAAAAGAGACAAATACATATTAATATGTTGATCTATTAGATCCATTATTTCACAATATTTATTTCGAGATTAAGCATTGTGCGAGTAATGCCAACGAATATTTCATATTTGTTGATTTCCGAAGGTTCGGAAATTACCATATAAATATTTCCTTTATAGCTTCCTTTTAGAAAAATTTATTCTATTAAGATCATACAGTCATTGCCTTTCAAAGACGAATCTGTTTCTCGTATTGGAGTCAATATATTTTTTACAATATGTTTTTTCACACTTTGTAAACTTCCGTGTATATGAATCACTATATTGGGGAACAGGTTTTCAAAATCAACCTGAGCACTTGTCTCTTTATAATAATTAAAATAATCTGAATGTTCGGGTAATTTCAAATCGTGCCAGATATTCCATTCTAGTTCACTTCTACCTAAATCCTCCCAAAGTTTTCTGTAGACATCAATCTCACCAAGAAGGGGTGTGCCGTCCTCTTTTACAATGATGGTTTCCAAAGAGTCAATTGGGTTATTAGGATGAAAACGAACAGACATATTATGTGGGGTTATTAGTAAACGAGGAAACTTTATTTATCGCATATAGAGCAAATACTTGCTTGAGTGGTACTATTAATTTATTTGAGAAAATTGCCAATTCGGATTGTGCATAAAATTCATCTTCAATATTCAGGTTGTCAATAATTTGAGCTACATTCTCAATCAGCACGGTTGGCTCAAGAAATGGATGTTGGGACAACTGTCTCTCATACATCTCTTGTAACTTTTTACTTTTTGCGATTTGAGAAGAAAAACCATTCTTCATAATATCAATAAATTCTTTTCCGCGAGGTAAAGTAGTTATAGTTTCTTCAATATTTTGATAATATTGGTCTTGGAAATTGAATGTTGGAAATCCTTCTCCATTGCCATATTGAACAGAAGTGATCCATTTACTGATAGTTTTCTCATTTTTGTCAATATCATAGTTAGACAAAGTAACTGTCATATTTCCATCCTTAAATGGATGTCTTCTGAATCGAGAGCCTTTATTTCTTTTAGGGGGAATAGAAAAAACTTTTTCAGAAAAAGTGTTGAGGTTATTTTCCGGCATATGTACAACAGTCTCAACAATTGGAATTGATTGTTCGGGTAATCCGAGTTCTCTTAGGACTTGTTTGGCAAAAGCGCGAGATACTGAAGGACAGACAGCGTTTCCGACCAATCTCCATTTTGTAGTTTCTCCACCGCAAAATTGATATGTAATGGGAAAACCCATTATACAAGCAGCTTCTCTCACGGTTGGTGTTCTATATTCCCCGTTACCTTTCCTTTTATATTCGGATTTATATATTATAGCTTCTCTTGATGTCCCGATTTTAGTGGCGGTAATAGTTCTACTTGGTCTATTTTCATTTTCGGGAAAAGCCATTTTTCCCATATATGGGTGATTAATCTTAAAAAAACGTGATTGTCTCCATTCACATTCAAACAACCCCGTATCATAGAAATGATCAGTCAAATCTCTTAATGGTATGAATGAGTTTGAATAATTGGGGTCAACTATTTTTTGATTACTTTCTTTACAATTAGGATCAGGGAGACGATTGATAATGGAGCCTAAATTTCTCCATATAGGAAGATTCTCATGGTTGTCTCTTTCTTTATTATGAGTTGCCTGAGGAATTACTAGTCGCCTTTTTTTGATAATTTCTCCAGAAAAAACACGTTCTCTCGATTGTGCACTACCATAATCGGCTGAATTTAATATTTGTTGATTTCCTTCTAGACGAATAGCAACTTTTGATCTTCCAATTTTATTTTTTGTAGCCCATTCACCAAGTCCTAATTCATCGAAGGTATATTCATACCCAAGATGTTTGATAGAACTAGGCACATTTTCCATGAACCAAGCTTTGAGCTTCGATCCAGGTTGCCATTTCTTTACTGCCACTATCTTGAGGAAAATTTGAGTTAGTTTAATTCCAGACGTTTTATCTGCTTTACCGGAAATATTTGATGAGGAAAAAGTTACACAAGGTGGGCTTCCTATAATTATGTCAGAATCTGGTAATGCTTCTATATCCTCTATTGAATTTTCAAAATCCAATACATTCTTTGTCTTACAGTTTAATCCAAAATTATGATTGTATGTTTTAATGGCGGGTTCCCAAGAGTCTATCCCCAGCAAAATTTCATATCCTTGTTGCCTAAATCCTTCTGAGAATCCTCCTGCACCACAGAAGATATCTATCACTGTTAATTTTGAACACATGATGTTATGGCCTTGTATCAAAAGCGTTAATGTTTTGTCTTTCATGTGCGTCTTTTAATAACAATAAACGCACGTATTACTTGGTTCTTTGTTTTTCGTCTGAATTCTCTCAACTTATTTTTCTACAAACACCAGATTTGACTTAGGAAGAGTATGCTTACGATGAAACATTTATCAGTAAAAAACATGTTCAAAGATACAATCTTTTTATTGTTTGGCAAAACAATATGTAAGTTTGTATGTGAATCCCTTATACTTGTTTTAAAAGGGGGATAATTTTACATTTTGAATGGAATTTCCAAAAAACCACATAAATTTGAAGTTCTATACAAACGCCACCGAATGGCTACAAAGATTGTTTTGGATATCGCATAACTTAATGAAAATAATTAACAAGTGGGTGGGTATGCTCCGGATTATCTATGCAGTAGTGGACTTGCGGACGAATTTTTGTCTATACCAAAACGGGAATATGGATAATCCGGAGCATAAAACGGAATGTGCACACCGTATTTGCTTGTACGTTTTTTAGAGTTCTTGAAAGAAAACTTACAAAAACTTGGAAAACATTCGGAGTCGATTTGAAGTTGTAGGAGTTTCTTTGAATCCAGTTATTGGGTAATAGTTCGGCCAGATTCATCGAGTAGTCGGTGTTGTATTCGTGGATGTGACCAAGAACATAAACTATCCAGTCCCGGAAGTTTACACCGGCAGCATACAGGATTCCAATAGCACGATCCGCACCTTTGGCTTTAATAGTTTCCTTTCTATTAATAAAAAAAATAGATAAAATATTTTGTTAATTTTAATTTTATTAGTATTTTTCGAGCCGATTCAAATTATGTGGCGTTACAATGGATTTCATTTATTACGCAAGTGAATAACATACAAACAATAACACATATCATGTACTATTTAAATGAAAGTGGGATATTGATAATATTTGATAATTGGAAATAGATAATACTATGAACAATGACGAGAAAAGAATTAAAACTACCGAGGAATACATTGGACATTTTTCTGACAGTCTATTAAATAACAAACAAGGCAGAAAGAAAAATGAAAGCTTGATTCGTGCTTTCGAGATTGCATTAGATACTCGGAAATTTGAGATTGATTTATACTGGAAGCGTGCAAACTATTTTTTGGTATTTGTATCGGTAATTTTTGTCGGATGGTATCAAGTCAATCAAACATTAAAGAGTTTATCCGTACAAAGTAGTATCGACGGAATCTCCCATGAAGTTAACCAAGGATTAACAAATGAATTCTTTTCCATTAAATTACTTTTGGCCTGTTTAGGATTCCTTGTTTCATTTGCATGGTTTTGTGCAAACCGAGGAAGTAAGTTTTGGCAGGAAAATTGGGAAGCGAATATACATCATCTGTCAAATAAGCTTGGACTCCCTATTTTTGAATTAATACCTTACGAACCGATGGCGTGGCATAAGTTTGATTCAAAATATCCGTATTCTGTTTCTAAGATTAATCAAATAGTGAGTTTTATAATAACACTTTTTTGGATATTTATTATAGGGGTTACGCTCTATTTTAAAATGTCAGGTCTGCCTGTATGTTGCATTTTACTTATTATGCTGGGATTACTGGGGGCTATAATATTCTTTGGGTGGGTGGTTCACCGGTTTTCTGAAAATTTTGCTGCTAAAGATATAAATGAGCTAACTCGTAGTAAGGGAACTAAGGAAGGAACTCTAAAAAATTATCGCAACAATATGTGCAGAAAGTGACACATCTAATACAGACAAGCAATGGATAAATTGATAAGAACATTTCACCCAATTGGGCAAGGAGCTTTTTATACCGAAAGGCATCTTTGCGAAGATAGTGAGTTTACCATTGTTTATGACTGTGGTTCAACAACTCTTAGAAGGGAAAAATTAGAGAAGAAAATTAAGTTAACTTTTCCTAAAGATCACACCATTGATGTATTATTTATTTCTCACTTTCATGCTGACCACATTAACGGGATTGAAATTCTCCGCAGTCATTGCAAAATAAAAAATGTCATTATTCCTCTAATTGAGAAAACATCAAAGACATTGTTCAAAGTGGCGAACTTAATTGATAGCGAATTCATAGACACAAGATTAATCGATGATCCCGAAAGTTTTTTTGGAGGAGAGACTCAAATTATTCCTATCATTCCGGTCGAAATAAGCCAAAACGAAAACCGCATTATATTTGAGAATCCTATATCTTTTTCTGAAACTCCAGGTTCATCGAGACGACCTAGTGGAACGGTCTTTAAATTATCTACGAATATTGACTGGTTTTTAATTCCATTTAATTATAAACACGATAGGCGTAAAGAACAATTTGAAGCTGAACTAAACAGCTACCATCTAACTTTAAAGGACATTGACACAATAGAAAAAATAAAGGCAAACAAGGAGAATATTATCAAGGCGTATAAAAAAGTTGATGGAGACCTGAATGAGAACTCAATGGTTCTATACTCAGGCAAAAAATCAGAAGATAACGTTTGCTGTTTTGACCATTTTCATCACTTTCGTCACACTTATCTTTATGAATTATTACAACCATTGGATTGTCAAAGTGCTTGTCTGTATATGGGAGACATTGACCTAAGTGAAAATGCTATAGTTATTGATATCAATAACCGGTTAAAAGATTTATTGCCTTACATTGGTACTTTGCAAATACCTCATCATGGTTCGATTCATAATTTCTCTAATTCAATTTTAAATCCAAATATTTGTTGTGTAATATTCTCATACGGAACAAGTAATACATATGGACATCCTTCAGACAAAGTTATTAGTGATGTGATAGCAAGGGATATTTACCCTCATTTTGTAACAGAAGAACAAACTTCAATGGTGGTACAATGGAAATAAAATCAAAAACTCGTGAATATTTCACGGTGAGCAGTGAGAAAATCATCTGAAAAATTAGCAGAAATATTGAAAAGGTAATGACAAAACAACAAGACAAAGGAATTAATAAATTACACGGGATAGCTCAGTTTTCACTATTCGTGTCATCATATTTACCTTTGTTTTTATTGCTTATCATCAGACAGGTATATGTGAATCGTGATTATTTAAATTGGGCGGGAATCTCTTGGGAATCTGTAAAAGTATTTGGAGAAAAATTTGGATTATCGGCAGTACTTATATTTTTCTCAACTATTGGAGCGTTCGGATATTGGAAAACATTGGGAAATATAGAGGAAGTTGCAAAAAACGGAAATCCTGTTACCGTTATTGATGTCAAGAATAAAAATAGTGAATCAATCGGTTACATTGCCACATATCTTATACCCTTCTTATTTCAAAGTTTTGACGGTTGGTACGAATGTGTTTCTGTAATTTTTCTACTTTTAATAATTTATCGGATTTATATAAATTCATCATTGCTGCTAATTAATCCTCTTTTAAGCTTTAGGTTCGGAATTTATGAGATTGAATACAAAGCGCAAAATGGAAAAAGCAGAAACGGATTGATTATCTCACGAGATAAATTTCTACAGGACGATTGTAAAGTGAAACTTTATGAAATAGGACATAAACTTTATTTCGCAACCAATAATAATTCAAATAAATGATTATCGAGAAACTTTTAGAGAAAATAGAAAATATAAGTGAGGATAACGTTATCTTATATTTTATTACGAGAGTGCTAAAACCGGGCGTGAAAGCATCAAGTAAAGTGATGGACAAATATTTGTTTAAAGTTTACCAAATTGATGTCAATGATGAAATCAGGGAACATCTCTATACCCTGACCCAAGTGCAATTGATTAGTCTTTTAAAAAGGAAAACAGAATTACACGAATATGATGTAATAACAGACGACACAGCACGATTATTCACGTATCAAATGACTAATAAAGCAATGTCATTTTATGATGTTGTTAATAATCAACTAAATTCAAACCCGCCCAAAATAATAAGTTTGGAAAAAATTATTGTAGATGAGGAATTGTGGGCTTATTGTGTCGGTTTCTACAATGATGAAGACGAATGGATTTACACTTTCAGAAAAATACTTGCAGCTAAAGTTGCTATTGATGAAAACGATAGCAATAAGAAAAGTAAACTACAAAAAACAATCAGAACAATTTTTAATTCAAAAAGCCAAAAACTTGAACTGATAGAAGGAGAGACAGTTAATCTTGACAAACAAATAGACTGTATATACTATGAAGAAACTTTCTACATAGCTAAGAAAACACAATTTGAGCAAATTATTGGATTAGAAGAAGAATACAAATATCAGGCAAATGAAGTTGTAAAGGAATTAGCCTCAACCAATATGATTGAAGGACTTGAAATAGTTACGAAAAGTATCGAGGATAATCCGTCTATCCATAAAAAGATTGTCCGACTTAACAAGATTGGAAACTACAAAGGCCTTGATTCAAGAATAATTAAAAAAATGCAGAAAATATGTAAAAAGTATGGGGAAACACTAAAGATAAAAGACGGAAAATTATTAATAGAAAATGAGAAAGACATCGATCTTACTCTTAAAGTTTTGGCAGACTACTATAAGCTTGGGGAAGTATCCGGAAAACCATACGGCACCTATGCTGGGAAGCAATTACAAACAGTATAATAAATCAACACAAAAGCACATGCATGTGCAGACCTTATCAGGCTGTTAGGCAATATTCTAAAAACTAGTCTTAAAAAATTTATGTGGTACTGACCCACGAAAAACCATTTAACGCGACAAGAAAATGAATTATACAGACAGAATCTTTCCTACTAACAAAGGACTGACTACTTATCTTGATGAGTTGATTGCTAAAAACTATCAAATCCCAACTTTCCAACGAGAGATTGTTTGGGACCAAGAAAGTGTAAAGAAACTTTGGGACAGCATCTATAAATTTTATCCTTTGGGTAGTATCCTGATTTGGAAGACAGACTTAAAACTACAAAATCATAGACAAATCGGTGGACACCAAATTACCGATACCAATTTCAGCAGAACCGAATATCAATATATTCTTGACGGACAACAGCGGACAACTTCACTTTTGACTTCTTTGTATGGTGGTATTATAGAAGGAAGACTAGGATTTAATCCATTGCTTTACGTTGACCTTACTATTCCTATTAATAGCGACACTGATGATGAAAGCTACCGAAGTCGATTTTTATTTTGGAGCGAGATTGATGACAGAAATGGAGAAATCAGATCTAACATTGGAAAGAAAAAGAGATTTGACGAAGGATTAATCGTCAAACTAATTGACATAAAAAATAACTTCACGACAGTTCAAACAAGTGTATTTAATAGCCCAATTGTAAACAAAGATTTTAATCACTCAATTTTAGCCGAGTTGTCGAAAATTAAAGGTGTTCTTGACAATTATCGAATTTCGTTTATTGAAGTTAAAGGCATTCAGGTTTCAGAAGTTTGCCAAATTTTTGAACGGATAAATCAGGCCGGAAAACCGTTGAACATTTTTGACATTGTTGTTGCAAAAACATTTAAACCTGCGACTCAAAAAACTGCAACCACACCAGCAGACAATGGATTTTATCTTCGTGATTTAATTGACGACTTCAGAAATCATAATAATAGTGAGTTCTTAAAAATTAGCGACCTTGATTATCTACAAACTTTGGCTGTAATAATAAAGCACAATGTTCCTAACAGTGGCGTAAGAAACATTACAGACAGATACCTAAATGAAATCAAAACTGAGCATATTTTATCAGTATGGGACGAAATAAAAAAGGCAATGCTTAGAACTTTTGACTTTTTTGAAAATCATTTACACATTAAAACGCCATACTTAATACCTTTCCGTTATTTCTACTTTACAATCACAGCGTATTTCTATAAAAACAGTTCGCCAGATTACAGTTTTCTCAAAAAGTATTTTTGGTTTCACAGTTTCCATAATGATGATTTGTTGAGTAACACAACACAGTTAGCACAACATATTGAGTTCCTAAACACAAGAAAAAACGGTGAAACGGCTCCGTTTGACAGATTCTTAATAGATAAACATAAACTTCGTTCAGCCACCTATAGTTCAAAAGGTAGAATGAGCAGAGCTGTGTTGGCGTTATATGCAAGTGCTCAACCAAAAGATTGGGAGCATTGCGACAGAGAAGTATTGGTTCAAAACTTTTTCTTTACGACAGACAAGCCAAATCTTCACCATATTTTCCCGACAAATTCAGAATATGTATTGAATAACCAACATAGAAACAAAATCACAAGCGACAGCTTGATGAATATAGCTTATTTAACCCAAATAACCAACCTTGACATAACAAATAGAAATCCGCTTGAATATATGAAAGATTATGAGAAGCCGGAATTTGAGGCAATTATGCCTTCTCACTTGCTTTCAAGCGAGATTTTAGATTGGGCAAGAAGTGGAACTTTACCTGACAATGCAATTGACCAGTTTATAGAAAGCAGAGTAAACAATATATTGACAGATTTAAAAACAAAACTGAACGGAGTGACATTTGACGAAATAGACACTATGGAAATAAAAGAAACAGTAACGGTAGAACCAGAATTAGGGTAAAGGAGCAATATGAAAGATATGGAAAATACAGTTATATCCATTGAGGAGCAAGATTATATTTCGCTTACTAATATGGCAACCGCGAAGGCGAAAATCGCACAACTGGAAAAAGTAATTATTGAGTACTTTATTTTATTGAATGGAAAATACCAAATTCAACTATTATTATGGACGATTTATTAGATGTTTTAAGTACAAGAGTTTGGGTGACGAAAGGAAGTCGTTTCAATGCCCAGAAAAGAATGTTGGGGAATGAGAAATGGGGTAATTTATCTATATGTATATCGACTGTCGTTATTATTATTATAAATCTGCTCATCTTTTACTCTTCTTTTTCATCGAGAGAAAATTCTATTACAATCGTAACCATCTCATTATCTGTTTTTGTATTATCTATTTCCCAATATATATATGCTCGTGATTATAAAACTAAAGCACAGAATTATCACAGCTGTGGTTGTGAACTTTCAGAATTATTGAATGAAATAGAAATTAAAAAGCGATTAAGTGATGTTAGAATAGATGATGTTACGGGGTTGTATAAACAATATGAAAAAATAATTATTCGGTATAACGAAAATCATAGTACAATTGATTATGAAATGTTCTTAATGCAGAACCGGCATAATAAAATATATAAAGAGAAAAATCCCAATGATAATAGATTTGATATTCCATGGTGGAAAGCAGCCTGGATAATAATGAAATATGGATGGAAAATCTATTCTGTATTTATTTTATTAGGTATTATAACTCCCATCGTGGGGCTTATTTTTGTTTTTTGCTCTAAATGATATTGTAGAATGGATTCTTCGACATGTGTAATAAATTTCTTTTCTCCCGACTACATGGATTCATTCTTCAAATTGAATTTGCTGAAGAAGAGTGGCGGAGGAAGAGATCGCGTCACCCCGGAAAAATTCTACTCCCAAAATAAGGATTCCCTACCTTATATTATTGATAAATGTTTGAATGGAAAATATGATTTTTCATCTTATTCGGAAAAATTATTACTAAAAGGACGAGATAAATATCCGCGAGTGATTTCTATTCCAACGGTTCGTGATCGTTGGGTTTTGGGGGTTTTATCGAAATACCTGCAGTCTCTTTTTCCGGAATGTGTATGCCATGATTTACCAAATATGTTTATATATAAAATACAGCAGTTCATTGAAGAGAGTGGGAACAGACCGATATATTATTTTCAAACCGATATTGAATCATTTTACGACGCTATAAATCATGACTTATTGTTGAAAAAACTTAGTGAACGGGAGAATAATCAGGCAATTCTAACTTTAATTGAAAAAGCCATT
>OBJA01001223.1_pt1 | contig 18539 bp, 12 predicted proteins | sample 1519751 | NCBI WGS metagenome assembly OBJA01 (sample SAMEA3881238, study PRJEB22517) | soil metagenome | biome: lake sediment; feature: soda lake sediment; material: sediment, water from around vicinity | place: India | collected 2013-12-23 | depth 3 m
ATTGGGATGGTCTTATTTGCCGGACTGCCGGTTTGGGGATATGAAGAACCGGGCCAGCAGGCCGGTTACATTTTTGTGGATGCTTTCGAACGCGATCAACAAGCCTGGGCGCTGGCACAATCAGATGCCCCGGTCTGGACGGCCTTTACTGAAGAATTTCGCACAGACCAATACGGCGGGTTGCTGGCCCTCAGCGCAGTCATGTACCGCACGCTGAGTCCATCTGCGCACCAACCGCTGTTGATCGTAGTTCTGGCGGCCTTTGTGGCTGCAGCCGGTGTCCCGTTTCTTTCACGCGCTGTGCGATCGTTATGGGGACCGGGGGTTGCTGCGGTTAGCCTCTGGGTGTTCGCGCTCTATCCGGAAAGCCTGCTGCTGGGGGCTTCTCAGATGCGCGAGCCGTTTCTCATGGGTTTTTCTGCCGTTGCGTTTTGGGCAGTGGTCGAGCGCGCCGCCGATCGGAGAATTCGGATGGCAGCCGCGTTGGCTGCACTGATTGGGCTGACACTAATCTCTTCGCGTGTCACCGTACCGGTGTTGGTCGTGCTGGTCGGTGTATACCTGCTGGTTCACGAACGCTGGCCGGCGACCAATCGACAGCGAATCGCCTGGCTTGTTGCGGGGTTGATGATGTCAGCCGTTCTGATCCTGTATGGGTATTCCTGGCTGCATGCTTCTGCTCGGTGGGATGCCAGTGTTACCGTGCGTGCCTCCGGCTGGTTACAGCTTCTGGCAAATATCGTCGGACCTCGGCTGCAGATTCCGATGCTGACGCTGTACGGTTTGACTCAGCCGGTATTGCCCGGAGCGCTGATCGAACCGGCGTCAGTGTTCTCTCATGTAGTCAGCACGTTTCGTGCGGCGGGTTGGTACGCTATCGCTCCAATCCTGATCTACACCCCGCTGGCAGCTTTACGAATCCAATCGGCAAAAGAACGACGATTGATGCTGTGGTTAACCGCCGCGGTGATTGTGTGGGTAGTTGTTGCCTCACTGCGTGCCGGCGGTGATGCCTGGGATAACCCGCGCTACCGGACGCATTTCATGATTTGGATTGCGCTGATGGTTGGCTGGGGTTGGCAGTGGGCGCGCGAGCAGCGCAGCACCTGGCTGCCGCGGTTCTACATGATTGAGGGGATTTTCCTTGCTTTTCTGACGAGCTGGTATCTGGGGCGTTATCCAACGATCATTCCATTGATCCGATTCCAGGTGATGCTCGCCTGGATTGCCGGGTTCAGTCTGCTGGTGGTGCTTGTGGGCTGGTGGCGAGATCGAACCCGAACCAATGTTTCCGCCGGTCCAGAAAAACAATGGCTGCCGCGGCAAGAATGAGGATTGTGGCGAAGATCAGGTTCGAAAGAACCGGTTGAGAGTTCAGAGCAAGGAATGCCAGGCAGTCTATGAGCAGGGCGGCGAAATGAATGGGATGGTCTTCCTGAGATAAAATCAGAGGATTATGCTGTATTGGTTCTTTGAGCGGTGATTTGATAAGTAGCGACGAGAAGTCCGAATGATAACCAGTAATAAGGTAGGGCAAATGTATCGAGGCTAAAGCCTTCAATGATTAACGCGATGAGCACAAATGCACCCATCCATCCAATGGTTCGAGGTAAGGGCTCACGGGTTTTCATTAACGCAATCCCGTTAATCCACAACACATATAGCCAGCTGATAAAGACGCTGAACCCGATCAAGCCATTTTCTGCCAGGATTCGCACCCATAGGCTTTTCGTGTTTGGAATCGAATCCATTTGATACATGATGGTTGATGTTTCAGTTAGTCCCCAACCGAATGCCACCATTTTCTCGGGAAAGAAATACCCGGCATTTCCTGGCCCAACGCCGAAGACCGGATACTGATTGAAGATTTCCAGGCCCGTGTTCCAGAACACGACCCGTTCGGCAAACACCAACTTGTTGGCAATCTCGCTAAAACCACCTTGCTCAAGAATGGATGGAGAGAAAAGATTCGCCATCCGATAATCGATTTTACTCAGGACGAAACCGGCACTCAAAAGGAGACCGATATACCCTATGGCAAGTAATAAAACCATTACGAGGGGTAAAAACCACCGCGCCATTTTCTTTATGCGCTGTCCAGTCAGATGATTGAGGATTTTCCTTTGAGTATTTTTAATAAAAATGGCGTTGATAACTATCAGTAGAAAACCCACAGTGATGAGGAAAGCTAACCAGCCAACTCTAGACAGAGAAAGGAAGAGAACTGCACATCCACCTGCCAGCAACAGATTCTCCAGGGTGATGCCTTTCAAGCGAAGTTGATGGACAGATGTTCTTTGTGTAGTGGCAGCAAGCCAGTAGGGCAGAAACAACATGTTCAGCTGATGCGCCAACCAAGAGGGTTCATAGGCAAAACCTGTTGCCCTTTGTTGGTACAGATTACCGGAGGCGGAGAACAGATTTTGAAGTGAATAAGCCCATTCGGGATATGCGTTGTTGGTGTACCATACGTATGCCTGGATGAGTGACCAAATGAGAATGGCGCAACCAGCGATATTCACCCATTGGAGCAACCATCGAAGATCGCTGTGCTCTTTGATCCATGTAGCTGCCAGCAGGAAAAAGGCGATTCCAATTCCCAGTGTTATTAGAGCTTCAATGCTGTTGCCGAAGAAGCTTGAACTCCGAAAGGAAGGAATGGGAAGTAAAAGAGCAACCACGGCTGAAAGAACGGCCAATATAGCAAAAACAATCACCGGAATAACCGAAAAAGGTAATTTTCGGCCGCGCACAATGGCTGGAAACCACCAAAAAATGCCCAACAGAACCAGTAGAATGATGGATGGCGGTGCGACCATTGACATTCCGGTCAATTTGGCGATAATGGGCAGGCTGGTAAATGGCAGCAGGAGAATCAGTAGCACCCAGCTACCTTTTTGGAAACGGCGATAGATCGACTTATCCACCATCAACCTTTGCGGTTCTGCCTGTTTAAGGGGGTATGAATCAGGAAAATGCCGGCAATAAGGCCGATTGACATGCCTGCCAGAACAATACTTCCACGCCCGTAACGAACAGGTTTCTGCGGAACGACCGCTTGAGTCACTTCTCCAAACAAAAGGCCGGGAAAGATGTTATAGCTCGCTTGCTTTTCTGCCAGGATCTTATCGTTTAATTGAGCAATCATCTCTTGCAGTTCTTCGACCGAGATCACCTGGCAGGTCGCAAGGACCGGCCCGCTTGCAACACTCATTTGCAGACAGTCACTGAGAGAGATTGCGTATCGTTCTAGACTTTCTTTCTTGAGAGCATGTTGGTAGGCCTCTTCAAGTCGGTTGCTGGCAATTTCTGCCCAGATATTTGCCAGTTGTGCGGCCGTCTCAGGATTTTCATGTTGGATTCGAAGTATCCAAACGTGCGCTTTCCTTTCAAGGAATGCGTTGGTGTGCAACTGATCGAAACCAATGTCAATTCCCCGGTAAGCGGCTTTTTCAACAACCTTTTCTTTTATCCTTGATGATGTGATCAGCGCTCCGGCCATGCCTAATGCATGATCCTCATCGTATTGCGTGATCGGACCTGTTCGGGTGTAGTCAATGCCCATAGCAAATGAGACGGTTGCTTCATAGATTGGCTGGCGCATCTGGAAGAAGAGAATCCCAACCAGCCCACCGACAGCGAGCATGAGGGCAAGCAGCCACCATTTGCGCAGAATAAGATTAATCGTCTCTAGCGGGGAGAAATCATTGTCCATTTGTTGGTCACTTTGGTATGATTGGCAGGTCAATTATACCTGCTCGTTTACGGTTCGTGAGACATTCGAGACCCTGATCAGGATTCCGATCATTCCCGGAAGATCGATTATCTTTGATTAGGGGTGGGCAACAGGGCAGACACTTGGATAGATCATTTGTTAGGCTCACCTGAAAGGTAGCTTATAATTGGTTCATCCGCCCTTTCTTTCTAATGAACGTTGACTGTCACCATGGTTGGAATCATTCGAAAATCGACTGTCCGCATCCTGTCTGATCCACTTTTATGGATATGCATTGGTCTTTTTGTGATCTATCTGGTTATCGCTGGAAATCGACCAGAAGGATACTTTTGGACGATCGATGAGGGTGGGAAATTTGTCTATCTGCAGAATACTTTAATTACAAAGGACCCTGCTTCGCCTCTGCTATACCCGGGACGAACGAATGACCCGGATGCTGAGTTCGTGCCGCTATACTTTCGTATTACCAGGGGGGATCAATTCTTTATGTGGTGGACGATTGGGTTTCCACTACTTACCATACCATTCTTTCAATTATTCGGATGGATGGGGTTATTTTTCATCCCGGCGTTGTCGGGGGCTATTACAGCCGGCTTGAGTGGTCTGATCGTTCGTTACATCCGGCCAGAGCCTCAATGGCTTGCTTATTTAGCAGCAGTCGTTGTAGGCATTTCAACGCCTGTCACGTTCTACAGTGCAATGTTTTGGGAGCATACGATTGCCGTCGCGTTTGGTGTCGCTTCGATCTATTTGCTTTTACTGGGTGAGAACAGGCAGCGAGTTTTTTGGGTTGCTATTGCTGGTGGATTGGGTTCGATCAGTGTCTTCTTCCGAACCGAAATCGCGGTGTTTTTTCTGGGAGCCGGGATTGTTTTCTTGTTGCTCCGACAAAAAAGTGGGTTGATCTATGCAAGTTCAGCCTTGCTCACCAGTGTTCCCTGGATGGCATTCAACTGGGTTTTCACGGGTCACCCAATCAACGTTCAGTTTGGTAATGTGGTATCGGCGACACCCGCATTTCTACAGTCGTTTGGCTTGAAAACCATCCCATATTTTCTTTTCAATACAGACAAATACTGGTCATACGTTTTTGATCGTAGTTCGCTAATCGTTGGGACTGCTTTAATTGGGTTGGCCTTGAGCATTCCTTTTTTCCGTAAGATAAAATGGATGATCTTTCTTGTGTATTTTGGCCTGATGATTATCTTCGCTCAGGTGTTGTTTTCTCCTACGGATTTTCGCAGTGTGCACGGTTTCTGGTTGGCTGCACCCCATGTAATCTTTGGAATCTGGTTTTTCGTCAAGAAACAGAAAGAAACAGACCGATTACTCGCCTGGATGTTGGTCGGCGGTTCACTCACTTTCGGGATAGTGTATTTGCTAAAAGCGTGGGACGCAGCAGGTGGGCTTCAATTCGGACCTCGCTACCTGCTGATTTTCTATCCGTTATTTGTCATTATCGGTTTATCAGGCCTTGCTTTTACACTGAAAGAAGAAAGACCATCTATCCGTGTGGGGGTTGCAGGGTTTTATGCAATTTTCGTTTTTTTTGGGGCTGCATTGCAATTTCGCGGAATTGCATCCGAAATTCGTTTTCTTCGACTGCTTTCAGAACCCTTAAACACTACGCTTGCGTTGGCCTCAGAATTGCCGGTAATCAATCAGGGCTGTGAATTGAGTATGTACTACCCTGAGTTGTACTGGAATGGAAACCTCTATAGTTCATCCAGAAAGAATTTTGAGAGCTGGACCGAGCATGCTGCAAAGATGAATATTTCTTCTTTCTACCGAATTGAAACCGATCTCTGTACAGGTATCACCTTGAATGAAATGCAAGAAAATCGGTTGCATGAACAGGGTGGCATTAAAGCTTGGTCTTGTTTGTACCAAGGGACTGAAGCGGAAGCGCTATACGAATGTTTTCCCCTAACCACAATAGTTGAGCAACAAGAATAATCAAACATACATCTCGCAGAAAATTGAATAACAGCAAGTGCTTGATTATTTCATTTTGCCCATCACCCATTAATGCCGCGAAAAATATAATCAGGCTGGCCAATAACAAGCACAGGTGAATTTCTGTCTCGATGAAATTCACCTGTGTTTTATCGATTCGAAATCGTTTGACAGCAACAGCAAGCAGGTTAAGAAGGTAGAAAATTGCTGTAAGCGGTACAGATCCGAAAATTTGGTTGGATCGCAAGTTCGACCAAAGGTTGAATTTGTGACTGTGCGTGATTGGAGGAAAGCCGGCGGTTTTTTCGTAATGCCCTAGTTCATCTGAGGCGAGGAAGACACTAGACTGTACGGCTCGCAATATCTGGTCAGCAAAATATTCTGGATGGCGTAGGTATTGCTTGAAAATATCGAAAAAAGTTACTTTATCAAAAAACGCTATTTGGAAATCTTCAGAAAGGATAAAATCCGGATCGACTTCCCAGTAATCTTTTCCGGCCAGTGTCGCAAACTTGGGATCGATCCCCATTTCAACCAAGTCTGTATGGGGGTCAGGCGAAGAGACAAGAATTCCCGAAAAAACCGAATTGAAGCGATTGAATTGTGCGTATTGTTTGGGCACACCAAGGATAAAGTACACTGACATTGAGGCTAACAACGTCACAGAAAGAGCAATAATCCATCGTGATTCCTGGGCTTTCAGAACAGATACTCCCAGTCGGTATCCAATCCACGCGAGAAACGGCGCAAGGAGGGCAAACTGGTTTTTGCTCGTGATAAACAGAAGTGCGAACAGGTAGAAAATGATGAGAAGCGAGACTCTTGCTCTTTTGGGAAGCTCCTGGTTAAGGAGTGTAATCGATGCAGTAGCCAGATAGAAAAGTGAAAGAATAGCAATCGCTTCACTATAAAACGTGTTGAAATAGGTGATATAACCTGAATCAAGGAAGATGATGAAGATAAGGGCAAGAATAATCAACCCTCGGAATTTCCCAAGACGGTTGATAAGCGTAAATGTTAATAATGCGATGGCAGGCAACAAGAGAAAACTGTGAACGAGGCCCATACTGACAATATCAAAAAAGGCACTTTTCATCACTAAACTGTTAAGACCAAGACCCAATAGAATCAGGACTTGTTGTGATGAGAAAAAACCGCGCGATTCGTGTGGCCCAAACTGCCAGTAACGTTCCAGGTAATTGAAGTACCTATCTTCGTAAGAATCTGAGGTTGAATAGAGACCAAGTGGATGTGTTACTCGGTGAAAATCGCCGTTATCCGCCACGCCGGTAATCGGTTCGATTAATAACTGAAATGCGAGGATGAATGCAGCGATCAGCACTGCAAGGATCACGCATAAGCCTGTGATCTTTTGACCTGGCGATAACGATACAAGCATTTTCTCATCCTCTTTGGCCAATGGATAGAATCCGGCGTGCTTGCCATCATCTATCCTGTGAAGCTATATGTCTTTTAAGATCTCCGGTTCTTTAAATCGATAAAGAAAATCTCGTAGTTGTGTTTTTAGCAAAACGAAACGCCCGAATACTTTCAACAAATGAAAAGAAAAAAGATTGGGCTTGAAGTTCCACGGCATGATATTCCATACAGACAATAACACCAAACGGATAATCTGTTTGCCATTCGCCGGTAACGACTCGATGAAAGGTAGATAGAGGTTTTTCTGAATTTGGTAAGTGACTAAAGTCCCTTGGATGATGGATTTCCAGACGTGTTTGAAGGTAAACCGGTTGGCTGAAGGGCAGTGGTCTACGATGGCAGCGGGTTCGATGGCTACGTCGTATCCCATTCGGTGGATCAAAATGGATGCCACGACCTCTTCACCGCCGCCAAAATCGCGTTTCCTGCGGCCGTATTGCGAACGGAATCCACCGATCTGGAGCAGGAGCTTTCTGGGTGCTGCCCAATTCGTTCCCCATGGATACTCGAACCAATGCTTGACTACGCGGAAATCTTGATAATCGGGAATGAAATGTGTCCACAGCGGTTCCCACCCAGGTCTTAAAACTTTGGGACGCGGTTTCGGGGGTTGAAGAATGATCGTTCCTCCCAGAACGCCTGCGGAAGGGTGGTTTGCGTAGGCCGACCAAAGATTTTTCAGCCAGTTCTGATCTGCGATTGCATCATCATCAATCAAGCAGACCAGTTCACCTTTTGCCTCACTGATCCCGGCATTTCTGGCGTGCGATAGACCCGGGATAGGGCACATAACCAATTTCAGTCTGTCAGGAAAGATCGAAAATGCTTGATTTCGGATGTCATCGACGAATCGATTGGTGATTTCGTCGGAGGGATCATTGTTAACAACAATGACTTCGTAATCGAGCATCGGCAAGGATTGGTTGGCCAGTGATTCGAGTGTTGCCCTGAGCTGACGTTGCCGTTGGTAAGTCGATACGACGACAGTAACTTTGATTTCTGAGCTCGTTGAACTGGAAATCTCTTTTTCGATGCAGCGAACATGTGTTGTTCGGGTTATGACATCTATTGTGGTAATCAGTGTACGGGTGTCATTGACCTGTAACCAACCCTGATAATGACCTGATAATTGGGGGAGTTGATTGCAAGCGCCCCAGTGGATACATACATTCCATCCTTCTGTAACCCTATCCGGAAGAGGTTCATTGGTCATTGCGATAAACACCCGGTTGGCGTTAGGTGGTAAAGACAAAGTCGCAGGAGGGCTGTCATCCAGGTGGGAAGTTGCATACAGGTAGATGCAGGGCATCCACAACCTGGGATATGGCCCAGACAGGTCGCTCTCTGATAACAGGATGTCACCCTGTTGTTGTATCTGCGCGCGTAGCTCCTGAATAATCTGGGCGTTTTCGGGTGAGAGTCCACGTTGGTTAATTATCCACACTACCGGACTCAAGTAAAAGTCGCGCCGGAAAGTATCGAAGATAAATAGCTTTTCCCTCGAACGGGTTATGCCCAGTTCTTCATCTCGAGCGGTAAGTGATTTGGCGTGAAAGCGATACTCATACACCGGCTCGTCGAAATCAGCATGACGCAATTTCAGCAGGTTGTTGACCTGCATCCAATAATCGTAATCTTCCAATGTGAATCGGTCGCAGGCATAATCACCAAGAAGATAACTCACACGATCACGGTACATGAATGCAGCGCCAATATGATTGTCGGGCAGCGTGTTCAGCCTGCCCGTATTCGGCGGCAGCATTACGTGACCGGAACCGGGAGGGTTTTGAATTCCAGCATACCACTCTGAGTCGGACAGGAGATCGCCATTTTCATCAATGATATCGATATTGGCGTAAACCATATCCCAATCCGGATGTCGCTTGAGGCAGGCAACCATTTTTTCTAAGAAGAATGGTTTCATCCGATTATCATGACTCGTCCAGGTCCGGAATTCTCCTTTAGCTAGAGAAAAACCGAGTGAAAGGCTGCGCGGTAGTTGTTTGTTTGACTGATGAACAACCTGAATGCGTAGATCTTGCGCGGCATAGCGGTCCAAGATCTCTGCGCTTCCATCAGACGAACCGTCATTGATGCAGATGAGCTCAAAATCCTGATACGTCTGAGCCAGAATGCTTTCGATCGCTTCTGGAAGCAATTCTGCGCCGTTGTAAACCGGTAGGATTATCGATACGAGACCCGGTTTCACGGGGCAGCGCAAATTCTGAAGATTGGTCGAAAAAGCTTGATCTCGATTGTTCTTGTACTCCTCAAATGCAAACTCATACCAGGACATTCGAGGATGGTTTCTTCGCAAAAATTTCATCCTTCGAATCCCTTTATTGACCCGATTTCTACTGTCTGTTTGATTTGGGGGAGTACCATTGAAAAGATTGGCATTTGTGATACCACTCTTAACAAGGCTGCATTTTCAATATAATCGTAATAACTTGGTGGGTTATTGATCCGGTCCTCTGCATTGATCACCAGAGCGTAATCGCCCGGAGCAAGAATATTCTCAAACTCGAACGTAACGTTAACTAATTGCCCTTCCCTTAAAGGAGGCAGGCGATGACCGGCATCATAAGTGGTGGGGTTGATGATATCTAATCCCTTGTTGTTGCGTAATCCAATCCCGATGCCGATATGGTCGGAGTCAAGATCGCTTTGAGCGATCAACTGGATTGAAATCTTTAATGGCTGCCCGTGTTCAAGTATTTGCTCCCTGTTATCGTCATGAGCGGTAATACTGTATCCAAGGATCCGAATCCCACCATTTCCCCAACGGATCAAATCAGGTCGATTCTCGAGGCTGATGAGACCGTCACCACGCTGCAAAAGGTTGTTCCCTGAAATTTCGCTGCAGTTATCTGTCTCGTCACAACTTGCTTCTGGCGTTTGATTCCATAGATGTTGAATATATTGCGATGTGACTTCAAGAGGTGAACCATAGGCATGTGGAAGACCATTTTTCAGCCATATCGCTGTATCACAGAAGCTGCGGACTGTTTGAACATCGTGTGTGACCAGGACAATTGCCGTTCCCTGATCTTTGAGCTGCTGCATTCTATGCATGCATTTGATGATGAAACCAAAATCACCAACGGCTAAGGCTTCATCGACAACGAGGATTTCAGGATCAATGCTGGTCGCAATCGCAAAAGCGAGGCGAACATACATCCCCGAAGAATATAACTTAACAGGTTGATCGATGAATTCATTGATCCCTGCAAAATCGACAATTTGATCGAAACGATGCTTCATCTCTGCTTCGCTGATACCGAGCGTTGCGCCGCTGAGAAATAGATTCTCGCGCCCCGTGAATTCTGGATGAAATCCAGCCCCCAGCTCCAGCAGTGCGGTAAGCCGTCCGTTGACTACCACCTTGCCCTCGGTGGGTTGCAAGGTGCCGGCGATGATTTGAAGCAATGTGCTCTTGCCGCTTCCATTAACCCCGATTACGCCCAGGGTTTCTCCTTCACGGACAGAAAAGGAAACCCCCTTTAACGCCCAGAATGGTTTTGCGAAGTGGCGGTGCGTGAATGGAGCCAAGAATAGCTGCTGCAGACGTTCGCGATAACGATTGTACAACCAATACCGCTTGCCAACATTCTCCAGGTCGATTAACACACGTTTGCTCATAAGAAGTCCGAGAAGTGCTTTTTGTGTCGCATATACCAAAAATACCCGACCATGAATGTAAAGGTGCTGATTATCAGTACAGCAAGGATCCGGCCAGGATCTGGTAATTGGCCTTCTAACATGAGCGAACGGTAAAGCCCGATGATCAACGCCATTGGATTGATGTCGACGATGAACCGTGCCCGGTCAGGGATCATGTCTTCCGGATAGAAAATCGGCGTGATGAACATCAAGATGGTAACCAGCATGGTTGTGAATTGGCGCAAATCGGGGATGTAGACTGAGAACGAAGTCCACAACCAGTTCACACCAGTCTGAAACAAAACCTGCAGGAGCAGTACGACCGGGATCAGAATAAGAGTCCAATAAATCTGACCAGCGACGAGAATGGTTAGCGGAATCAATAATGCCATGCCAATACCCTGCTGCAGTAAAGCTACTAGGCTGATATTGATTGGCAAAACTTCCAGTGGAAACACTACGCGCTTAACAAGGTTCTGATTCGATCGGATTAAATTTGTTGAAAGGAGTAGCCCTTCTGAAAAGGCATTCCAGGGAAGAAGCCCGCACAGCAGGTAAACCGCAAAGACGTAAGGAGAATCGCTGGAACCGAATCGTACTTTCAGGAATGCCGAAAATACAATCGTATAGATGATCATCATAAAAAGCGGCTGGATGATCGACCAGAACAGTCCGCCTGCAGAACCGCGAAAGCGGCTCTGAAAGTCGCGCCAAGTAAGGATTCTGATTAGCTCTCGGCGAAGAAAGATGTTTCTTGCGATGGACCGGACATCAACCAATTCCGCAAGGTTTGGAAGCCAAGATACCATTTGTTTGCTTATACTAACATTTGTCGGGATTTTGATCAATACGGTGTAATTATATCACACGGCACGATTTCGCCTTCATGCCATAGCTCAGACCGTTGTTTGTGCCTCTCGAATTTTTCGAAGAACGCCTTCTGCCCGGTTATGCCAGGAGTTCTCTTTTGCCCGCTTGATCAATCGTTGTCGTAAGGGCACTTCATCTTTCAATGAAAATGCCTGTGTAAACAGCTTCACAAAGTCATCTGCCTCTGAGCCAACCATTACTTCCGGGTATTGCAGGATTTCGTGCATCGGCGATGCGACAATTGGCTTTCCCATCGCCATATATTCGAACATCTTGATTGGAGACGTAGCATGGGTGATTGGGGAAAGAATAAACGGAATCATCGCGACATCGATGTAGTAGAGATAATCCGGAAGGTGTTCGTATGGTTTCTCTCCTAACCAATGAACGTTTTCCAGTTTCAATAAGGTTGAGGCTTTAAGATAATCGTGAACATCCGGCCCGATGAGTAAAATTGTTGCGGTTCTTTCTCGCCGAGCGATTTCCCCGAGTAAATCATAATCAAACCAGTGATCGAATGCGCCGTGGTAACCGATCACCAGTTTATGATTATTGAGGATCGGCCGTAAATCTTCAGGCGGGTTTGCGGGCACACGAGAGAAGTGATCAACATCGACAGCATTAGGGGATAAGAGCGCATCTTCTCTGACCGCTACAACTTCATCAAAAAGTGCCTGCGCTGTTACGGTGAGCAACTGCGAGCATTCAATTCGTTCCTGATGATTGCGCGCTAACTCTGCCGGATCGCCGCGAAAAGTTGACAGATCGTCTACGATGTCGTACCAGATTTTGGGCCGCTTAAGAGTCTGCGATACATCCAGACTCCAGGTTAATTGGTAGAGCCATAAATCCGGTGTAGTTGCAAACGCGTCCACAGGGACATTGGCCCAGAAAAGGTTTCTTTGTACTTCAGAAAATGGAGTCAGTATCTCTTGAGGTTTTGGTTCGAGATAGAAAACCAGACAACCTGCCTCAGCCAGAGCTCTTGCTAGCTGCTGAGGCCGCTGCATAAGCTGTCGATTCCATGAAAGCCCAGATGCGAAAAGGAAAACCGGTGGTTCACCAGGAAAATTTTCTGTGATTTCTTCTACTTGCGCCTGGAACACCTGGATTCTGTCGCGATACGTAAACCGTTCCAGGTTTCTCTCCAGTGAGCGCTTAGTTCTTCGCAAGTAATTATCAAGGGATGAATTGAATTTCATGGTCGATTAGGTCGGACGATTCGTGAACCACTTTTTGATTTCGATTACAATTGACTAAATTCTTCCATGGTTTTTGCCTGAATGCATCGAGTCCTCATTCTTCGCTCCAATCCTATCGCACCTGACCCGCGGGTCGAGAAAATCGCTGCGGCGCTCCAATCCGGTGATTATCAGGTGCGTGTGCTTGGGTGGGATCGTTTTGGTCAATCACCGACCACCGAGTATCGGAATGGGTTTATCATCCAACGATTATCGATCGTTGCCGGGTTTGGCAAGGGGATCAGGAACATTGGCCCTCTGCTGCGATGGCAATGGTCTCTCTTGAATTGGTTAATTCAGCACCGCGCTGACTTTGATATTGTACACGCTTGTGATTTTGACACAATACTTCCTGCCATTTTTTGCAAGTATCGTTATGGGAAAAAAGTCGTTTACGATATATTCGATTTTTATGCCGACCATCTTCGAGCTACGCCCACACTTATTAAAAAGATCATTCGGTGGGTGGATTTCCGGGTGATCGGTCAGGCAGATGGCGTGATATTGGTTGATGAAGCCCGAAGAGACCAGATTGCTGGATCGAAGCCAAAGCGGTTGGAGATTATCTACAACAGCCCGGCTGATGCAAATTCTTTCGGAAGAACAGAAGACTGCCTGAGAGGAGATTCTCGTTTCCGCATCGCGTACGTCGGTTTGCTGCAAGTTGAGCGCGGTCTTTTGGCTGTGATTGATGTAATCGCCCGAAATCAAAACTGGACGTTGGAGATTGCCGGGTTTGGGGGTGATGAGTCTCTGATCCGTGAACTTTCTTCTCCATTGTGTAATGTGGTTTGGCATGGGCGAGTGGATTACGAGCGCGCAATCGAGATCAGCCGTCAAGCTGATGTGTTATTCGCAACCTATGATCCGACGATACCCAATCATCGTTACTCTAGCCCAAACAAGGTGTTTGAAGCCATGATGCTTGGCAAACCCATCATCGTATCACGAGACACGAATATGGATCAGATCATTCTTTCTTCCGATTGCGGGCTTGTTGTGAATTATGGCAGCGTTGATGAGTTGGAGGCAGCTTTTCAAAAACTATTGCGAGATGATGGCTTTCGAGTTCGCCTTGGAAATAACGCGCGGAAAGCGTATGAAACCAGGTACAGTTGGAAGAACATGACGGAGCGGTTACTCCATCTGTACCACCAAATCTGCCCATGAACTGATCGCAGATAATATTTCCGATGAAAATTCTCCTCGTAGCGAACACCGATTGGTATTTGTTCAATTTTCGCCTCTCGTTAGCAAAATATTTGCGAGATCAGGGCCATGAGGTTGTACTCATTTCTCCAAACGGGCCCTTTGTTGCCAAGATCCGCGAGAACGAATTTCGGACGATCGAGTGGAATGTGTCGCGCAGCAGCATGAATCCACTTATCGAGGCTGCTCATCTTTTGTCACTGTATATAATCTATCGAAAAGAAAAGCCCGACCTTGTTCACCACTTCACCATCAAGCCGGTTCTCTATGGCACGATCGCCGCTCAGTTGACATCTGTCCCGAGGGTGATCAATTCCATTACCGGATTGGGTTATATATTTTTGGGCAATAAACCAGTAGCAATTGTTGCCCGCCGCTTGGTTACCCTGGTCTACCGGTGGCTGTTTCGAAAGCGAAATCTACACCTTATCTTCGAAAACGATGACGATCGCAACTTTTTTATTCAACGTGGCCTAATCACAGGTGAAAAATGCTCCACTGTTCAGGGTGTTGGGGTTGACATCGATCGGTTCCAACCGTCTCCTGAACCTTCTGGCTCCCCGCTGATTGTGTTTCCCAGCCGAATGCTTTTTGATAAGGGCCTGGGGGTACTGATGGAGGCCGTAAGAAAAGTTCGTAACCAAATTCCTGTCCGGGTAGTTCTGGTTGGTAATGTTGATCGAGGAAACCCGGCAACTGTGTCAGATGGGCTGATTCGAGATTGGGAAAGACAGGGACTGGTTGAATGGTGGGGTTTTCGACAGGATATGGAATCAGTATTTCAACAAAGCCATATCGTTACCCTGCCGTCATTTGGCGAGGGGCTTCCTACATCCTTGATCGAAGCCGCCGCGAGCGGCCGTGCGATTGTTACCACTGATGTGCCGGGCTGCCGCGATGTTGTCACAGACGGCGTGAATGGCTTTCTCGTTCCGCCGCATAATTCGGACGCGCTTGCCAATGCGCTCATCTCTCTGCTCGAAAACCCGGAATTACGAGTGAAAATGGGAAAAGCGGGCCGGCAAATCGCAGAAGACCGCTTTAGCGGTACGAGAATCAACCGGCATATTTACTCAATCTACCAGAGTCTCAATTTGTCTTATCGCAACGCCCCATCGATCTTCTGATCCATGATCTGGGCAATTTCCACCGCGGAGATATCCGGCGTGCCGCCGTCGGGGTATGAAATCATCGCGACCTGAATCGTCTGGGCGCGGCGGACGATCACCGCGTCCGAACGCATCGGAATTCCGTTCATGTCCGACAGCAATGACAGACCGACTGAGCTGTCCCCAATTTGGCGGGCGCCGGGAATCAGACGCACTTCTTGGGCACCGACCTCTCCAGCGAATTCTGATGCCACCATTTCCGGGTTCGCCATATACACATCGAAGGCGATGCGCTCAACGGCCGTTAGGGGCGCCAGCACAGTTGAGACCACGATCTGTGCATTCGCCAGACCGGGCCTGTGAAAGGCGGTGACGTTTTGCGGACGGGCTTCAGAGAGAGCGCTGGTGAAGCTGTTGCCCAGCCCTTCTTTTGAGATCCCGAACTCGTCCATCTGCCTTTCGTTCAGTGCGGAAAAACTGTCAGGTAGATCATCCAGTGTCAGGGCTGCATTAACCAGATCTTCATCCAGCGGTTCTTCCGTCTCCTGCGCTCCTTCCGAATTGGCAGTTGTCTGGGGAAGATTGCGAGGTTCGCCGGCGCGTTCAGCTGCCCGAGTTGGTAGATTGCAGGCCAGCGTCGTTGAAACAAGCACAAGCAGAGTCACCAGGATGGCATAGGTTCTTTTCATCGAGTTCTCCCGAAGAATTGTTGACCGACCGCCGCCAGATTCTAACATGGGTTTCAACACACGTATTTCCGGCAGAAATCAAAAAGAGGCGGTGATGCCGCCTCTTTGCATACTTCGATAGCGTTTACCCCAGTCTGGCCCGTTCTTCGGCGATAATGCTGTCATCCAGCTTCTTGAAGAGGGGGGCCGGCTGATTGAACTTCCAGCCGGGGCTGAGCTGACTGGGTTCCCAACGGCCGCTTGCACCTTCGGGGTGGTAGCGCAGCACAGTGTGTTCGGCAACCTGATCGTTGATCGTCTCGGTGCTCTGCGTGCCGAAGAGAGGTTCGGTATAGCCCAGGTAGCGGTGCAGTTGTTCGCTGGTGAACGGCAGGAACGGCGCCAGGATGATCTTGAGCGAATCGATGGCTTTGAGGGCGGTGAAAATGCTGCGAGCGGCCGCATCTCGATCGATCTTAATTTGCTTCCACGGTGCGGTACTATCCAGATATTTATTGACCTCACCGGCCAGGCGCATGGCTTCGGCCAGGGCAGCCCGCAGATGCACGGCTTCCATTTCTTTCGCCACCGATTCGAAGCCTTTTTCAATCGTCTCCAACAAGGCGCGGTCTTCAGCGATGAGTTCGCCCGGATCGGGCACTACACCCTCCCAGTGTTTATAGGCAAACGAGAGCACCCGATTGGCCAGATTGCCCCAGGTAGCCACCAGTTCGTCATTGTTGCGTTTGTAAAAATCTTCCCAGTCCCAATCGGTGTCTTTGGCTTCCGGCATGTTGACGGTGAGGTAATAGCGCAGGGGATCGGGATCGTATCGAGTCAGAAAGTCACGCGCCCACACCGCCCAGTTGCGGCTGCCCGATATCTTCTGCCCTTCCAGGTTCATGAATTCGTTCGCCGGGACGTCGTGCGGCAGCACCAGCGGCTGCGGATCGGGCGCACCGCGAATTTCGTCGAACCTGGTCCCAGCGCCGATCAGTTCAGCCGGCCAGATAATGGCGTGAAAGGGGATATTGTCCTTGCCGATGAAGTAGTACGAGCGCGCGGCTGGGTCATGCCACCACTGCTTCCAGGCGTCCGGCTGGTCGTTGATCTGGCTCCATTCGATCGTGGCCGAAAGGTACCCGATCACGGCTTCGAACCAGACGTACAGGCATTTCCCATTCAGACCTTCGATCGGGACCGGTATGCCCCAGTCCAGGTCGCGGGTAATCGGGCGGCCGCGCAGCCCTTCGCTCAAGATTTGTCCCAACGACTGGCGTAGAACATTCGGTCGCCAGTAGGATTCGCGCTGACGCAAGAAGGTGACGACTTCGTCCTGCATCTTCCCGAGGTCAAGGTAGTAATGTTCCGTCTCGCGCAACTCGGGGGTTGAGCCGTCGACGCGCGAGCGGGGATCGATGAGGCGGGCGGGATCGAGCAAATTGCCACAGTTGTCACATTGATCGCTGCGGGCATTCGTATAGCCGCAGATGTAACAGGTACCCTCAACGTAACGGTCGGGCAAGAAGCGGTTCTGTGATGTGGAATACCACTGCAGTTCGCTGTTCTGATACAGACAGCCGTTATTCAGCAGGGCCACAAACATTTGCTGGGCGACCTCGAAATGGTTGGCTGTATGGGTGCTGGTAAACAGGTCGTAGTGCAGGCCCAACTGCTGGAACAGGTCGAGAAAACCCGCATGAAAGCGCTGATACACCTCGAAAGGAGTGGTGTTCTCCGCATCGGCTCGCATAGTGATCGGTGTTCCATGAGAATCCGATCCAGAAACCATCAGCACATCCCGTCCGCGCAGGCGCTGGTAGCGAGAAAAGATATCCGCCGGCAGGTAAGAGCCGGTCAGATTGCCGACGTGAATTTCAGCATTTGCATATGGCCAGGCGACAGCTACCAGAACTGGTTCAGACATTAATGCACCTCAATGGAAGAAGAATGGTACAGGCGAATTCTATCATAGTTCAGCTGGCCGGACTTCCTTTGCCTCGAGAAATTTGCGACCGATGCTGCGTGCGTGTAAATCATTTCACTATTGACAGAAATTACTGAAACACCTACAATGAATTCAGCCCCTGGTGAAGGGGTATTTGGCACGTTTTTCGACCGTGAAAAGGAGCGTATTACTCTATGGTTTCTGAAGAAACGGATAGCAGCGCGGACAGTAGTGTTCCTCCGATATTCGGAGGACTTCCCGCGTTATCCCGGTTCGTTGAAAATATGGGATTACAGTACGAGAAATTTGGAGTACCGTGCATCGGTGGTCGCATTCTCGGATTGCTGCTCCTGACGCCTCACCCAATCTCGGCAGAAGAAATTTCGCAGAGATTACTCGTGAGCCGGAGCAGCGTTTCCACCAATATGCGGACGCTTCTCATGACAGGTCTCGCTGAACGGGCATTCATTCCGGGAGACCGCCGAGAACACTTCATTTTCTCCGACTCCGCCTGGCAGCGCTCGCTTGACATGCGCCTGGATGGCGTGACTTCACTCCAATCTATGGCGCAAGCAGGACTCGAAGAGCTTTCTTTCGATCATCCGGCTCGCAGCAGGTTAGCAGAGATGGTCGCCTGGGCGGATTGCCTGCACGAAGCTTACCAGCACGTGCGAATCGAACTGCAGTCTCAAAAAGAGG
>OBJA01001224.1_pt1 | contig 18527 bp, 12 predicted proteins | sample 1519751 | NCBI WGS metagenome assembly OBJA01 (sample SAMEA3881238, study PRJEB22517) | soil metagenome | biome: lake sediment; feature: soda lake sediment; material: sediment, water from around vicinity | place: India | collected 2013-12-23 | depth 3 m
CCAAATCCCCAAATCCCCAACTCCCCAACTCCCTGCCTCACAACATCCTCTTCAGGAACTGCCCGGTATAGCTTACTTCTGATTCGGCGACCTCCTCCGGGGTGCCTGTGGCAATGATGTAACCTCCCTTGTCGCCGCCGTCAGGGCCCAGGTCGATGATGTGGTCGGCAACCTTTATCACATCCAGGTTATGCTCGATGATAACCACAGTGTTACCATGGTCTGTCAGCTTGTTCAACACCTCCAGCAGCACCCGGATATCTTCGAAATGGAGGCCGGTTGTGGGTTCATCGAGGATGTAAAGCGTATTCCCGGTATCTTTCCTGGAGAGCTCCGAGGCAAGCTTCACCCGCTGTGCCTCGCCTCCCGACAGTGTGGTTGACTGCTGTCCAAGTGTAATATATCCAAGTCCTACCTCCTGCAAGGTCTTTATCTTCCTGAGTATGGAAGGGATATTCCCGAAAAAAACCACTGCCTGGTTTATGGTCAGGTTAAGCACATCGTTGATCGACTTGCCCTTGTACCTCACCTCAAGGGTGTCGCGATTGTATCGTTTGCCTTCACACACTTCACACTGCACGCTCACATCGGGAAGGAAATTCATCTCTATAACTTTCACACCAGCACCTTTGCACTCTTCACAACGGCCACCCTTAACGTTGAACGAGAAGCGCCCCGGAGTATAGCCCCTCACCTTCGACTCAGGCAGTTGATGGAACAGCTTGCGGATCTCATCAAAGACCCCGGTATATGTTGCTGGATTCGACCTGGGTGTGCGACCGATGGGCGACTGGTCAATCTCGATGACCTTATCGATGTTTTTCAGTCCTTCAACCCCTGAATGTGGCAATGGCCTCTTCAGAGAATTGTGAAGATTTGCGGAAAGCACCGGGTAGAGGGTGTGGTTGATGAGGGTTGACTTGCCGCTTCCGCTGACACCGGTGATGCAGATGAGCTTTCCGAGAGGAAGATCAAGTGTAACGCTTTTCAGGTTGTTGCCGGTTGCTTCACGCAGGGTTATTGCTTTACCGTTTCCTTCACGCCTCTTGTCCGGAACCGGAATACTTCTTTTACCGGAAAGATATTCGCAGGTTATCGTTTCGCACTGCATCATCTCTGATGGCTTTCCCTGGGCAACGATCCTGCCACCGAGCCTGCCTGCTCCCGGCCCAATGTCCACAACATAATCGGCAGAGCGTATCATCTCCTCATCATGTTCAACCACCATCACCGAATTGCCTATGTCACGCAGATCCTGCAATGCAGAGATGAGCCTTACATTATCCCTCTGATGCAGGCCAATGCTGGGTTCATCCAGAATATAGAGCACTCCTACCAGCTTCGACCCTATCTGTGTTGCAAGCCTGATGCGCTGGCCCTCACCGCCGCTCAGGCTTCTCGACGGCCTGTTGAGGTTCAGGTAGTCGATGCCCACATCGAGCAGAAAGCCAATCCTGGAGCGTATCTCCCTCAAAATCTCCTTTGCGATAACAGCTTTCTGTTTTTCCATCCTGGCCTCCAGGCCATCAAGCCATAGTTCCAGCTCCGACAGGCTCATCGTCGCCAGTTCGGCAATGGTCTTACCGTCAATCCTGAACTGCAGCGACTCCCTCTTCAACCGTGTGCCATTGCACTCAGGGCAAACAATCTCGTTCATGTATGCGCTCGCCCACCGCTTCACACCTGATGACTGAGCATCCTGATCCTGGTTCCTGATGAAGTTTACAATGCCATCAAAGGAGACAGTGTAGGAGGAGGTAACTCCGAGGTACTCATTCTTTATCTGTAATACCTCGTTGGTGCCGTAAAGAAGTGCGCTGAGAGCCTCTTCGCTGAGCTCTCCCACTTTTGAGTCCAGCGTGAACGCGTGCTTTGTGCCTATCGCCTCAACCTGCTTGAATATCCAGTTCGCCTTGTAACTTCCCAGGGGCGCAATCCCGCCTTTTCTGATAGTCTGCTTCTTGTCAGGCAGGATCTTTCCTATGTCAACCTCGGTTATTCTGCCCAGCCCGTTGCAATGGGTGCACGCACCATACGGGGAGTTGAAGGAGAAGGTGTTCGGCTCCGGTTCAGGATATGAGATGCCGGTATCGACGCACATCAGAGCCCGGCTGAAGTGTTTCACCTCTCCGCTTTCAGGTTCGGTAAGCATTATGCTTCCCTTCCCTGTCTTGAGTGCCGTCTGAACCGATTTGACAAGGCGTTCAGGTTTCAACGCATTTACCCTGAGCTGATCGATAACCACTTCAATATCGTGCACCTTGTAACGATCAAGCTGCATGCCGGGTACAACTTCAATAATCTCTCCGTCAATCCTGACCCTGAGATAACCCTGTCGCCTTATCTGCTCAAAAAGTTCGCGGTAATGACCTTTCCGTCCTTTGACCATCGGGGCAAGCACCATCACCTGCTTCTGATCAAAGGTTTTTTCTATGAGTTCAATGATCTGCGGCTCGGTATAGCTCACCATCTTCTTCCCGGTCACATGTGAATATGCATCAGAAGCCCTCGCATACAGAAGCCTCAGGAAGTCGTAAATCTCCGTTATGGTACCTACCGTTGACCGGGGGTTCTTGCTTACACTCTTCTGCTCAATGCTTATCACCGGGCTGAGGCCTGTTATCTTATCTACATCGGGGCGCTCCAGGTTACCAATAAACTGCCGGGCATAAGCAGAGAAGGTCTCCATATATCGGCGCTGACCCTCTGCATAGATAGTGTCGAACGCCAGAGACGATTTTCCGCTGCCGCTTAATCCCGTTATTACCACCAGTTGATTGCGTGGAATAGAAACATCGATATTCCTGAGGTTGTGCACACGGGCTCCCTGAACCTCAAGCATCTCATCCGGATTTAAAATATTTGGGTTGCTGTTGTCAGACATTTCAGAAATACCTTCCCCTCCTTTTCATTCCTGATAGATAAACCCGCCGGCATGATCGGCAAACGCAGGGGCATTTCTGTCACGCTCAGATACTATCGGAGATTCTATGCCCCATTCGATGCCAAGAGCAGGATCATCCCACCGTATTGACCCTTCATGCTCACGACTGTAAGGTTTTGTGCATTTGTAGTTCACGATTGTATCATCCTCCAGGGCCGCAAAGCCATGTGCGAAGCCCGGCGGGAGCCAGAATATCAGCCTGTTCTCCGCACTCAGCATTAACGACTGATGCTTCCCATACCAGGGTGAACCCCGGCGGATATCAACAGCAACATCCAGGATGGAACCCTTCACTACACGAACAAACTTACCCTGTGCCATCGGCGGGTTCTGGAAATGCAGCGCCCGGATGACTCCCCTGGCCGAAACCGACTCATTATCCTGAACAAAATGCTCATGAAAACCCAGCTTTGCCAGCAACTCCTCGTTGAAAACCTCCATGAATGAGCCCCGGTCATCCTTAAAGATAACAGGTTCAAAAATCAATAATCCCGGTATGTCACCCTTGATAATATTCATAATTCAAAAACCACCATTTACAAATTTGCTAATTTACAAATTTACAAATTAGCTAATTTGCTAATTAAATATGTATCACCTCACCGTAGGCAGCAGCAACAGCCTCCATGATTGCTTCTGAAAGTGTCGGATGCGGATGTACAGACTTGATGATCTCGTGTCCTGTAGTCTCCAGCTTCCTGGCCACCACCACCTCTGCTATCATCTCTGTCACATTCTCCCCTACCAGGTGAGCACCCAGCCATTCGCCATACTTTGCATCAAAGATCACCTTCACGAAGCCCTCCTTGAAGCCGGAAGCGCTGGCTTTGCCACTTGCCGTGAACGGGAATTTCCCGACCTTGATCTCATACCCTGCTTCAACAGCCTGCTTTTCAGTCATGCCAACAGATGCAACCTCAGGCAAAGTGTATGTACAACCGGGAATATTCCTGTAGTCAAGAGGTTCCGGATGCTGACCCGCAATCTTCTCAACACATGTTATCCCCTCATGTGAAGCCACGTGTGCAAGAGCAGGCCCATGTACGATATCACCAATAGCATAGACACCTTCAACATTTGTACGGTAATAGTCATCAACCTTCACCTTGCCGTTCTCTACCACAACACCAGCCTCTTCAAGCCCAAGGCCTTCAAGGTTAGTTGTCACCCCGACAGCAGAGAGCACTATGTCAGCTTCTACGATCTCCTCCCCTTTTTTGGTTTTGACAGTCACTTTGCAAATATCTCCGGAGGTATCGACAGATTCTACCGTTGAAGAGGTCATAACCTTCATGCCGTTTTTCTTAAAGCTGCGTTCTACCTGTTTTGAAACCTCCTCATCCTCAACCGGCAGCACGTTGGGCATGAACTCCACCAGGGTCACCTTAGTGCCGATGGTGTTATAGAACCATGCAAACTCGCTTCCTATGGCACCAGAGCCAACTACCACCATGGTCTTAGGTTGCTCCGGCAAGGTCATTGCCTCTCTGTACCCAATCACCTTTTTGCCGTCCTGCTTAAGGTTGGGCAGTTCCCGTGATCGCGCACCGGTAGCAAAGATAATGTGCTTTGCCTCATAAACATTCTCACTGCCATCCTCTCCTTTTACAGAGACCTTACCTCCCGGAACGAGCTTTCCGAAACCACGGATATGCTCAACACCATTCTTCTTGAAGAGGTACTCTATCCCTTTGCTCATACCGGCAGCTACATCGCGGCTGCGTTTCACCATTGCTGCCAGGTCAGGCTTTACAGCGCCTTCAACCAGAACGCCATAGTCGGCAGCATGGCTGGCATACTTGTAAACCTGGGCACTCTTCAGCAGCGCTTTCGTGGGAATACAACCCCAGTTGAGGCATATACCCCCTAGTTCCGACTTCTCCACAACAGCACTCTTCAAACCCAACTGCGAAGCCCTTATCGCTGCCACATAACCCCCGGGCCCACTTCCGATAACAATTACATCATAAATCATAATTATATCGCTTTTAATTGAACTTTTACCTTTTGCCTTGTTTACCGTCCTTCAACATTTAAAACGTCAGTATGTTTTTTAACAGATCTCAGAACAAAGTATATCACCAGAGCCAGAGGCAGCAGTATCTGCCAGATATGATCCAGGTATGGTGAACCGTAATAGGACCAGTATTTCAGAAAGTTAATAAATGAAAAACTTATGATCATCAGTGCAAGGCCTGTATACTCTCTTTTCAGTACATTCTTCAGGGAGAAACCGAGTTCTGGTTTTTGGTATCTTCTGAAAGCAGGGAAAAATGCAGGAGTACGAGACGCCCATTCCATAAACTCTTCACCAAACTTCTTTCTGATAAAAGCCTCTTCAGCAAACATGATCCTTTCATAATAGATCCAGAAAAATGCAATCGCAAACAGCAGCAGCATCGAATGCCCTGTGTAGAGCACCACTCCGAACCACATCAGGAAGTTGCCAAGGTAGAGAGGGTGCCTGACGATACTGTAAACCCCTTTTGTATTCAGACTCTCAGCAACCTGCCCCTCGCTTGTATTGCGGCCGGAGGTGCCTCTGGGAGTGTGCCCAATCGTCCAGGCGCGGATAACAAGGCCAAGCGCAGAAACCACCAGGCAGCCAACTGCCCACCAGATATTCTGAAAAGAGATCCACTCCTGCCTGACAAACCAGATGATCAGTATTGCCGGAATGAACAACAGTGCCGGAATCCAGCTCCTCCTCCTGAACAACCAATTGCCGGTCCTCTCAAACTCCTCAATAAGTGCCATCTCGCCTGCTCTCTGTTTTTGTGATCCTAACCTCTTGAAAATGGTTTGCAAAGGTAAGAAATTGTTCGCTTCAACCACTCACCTGACCATAGTAAGGTTGTTGATAAGTTTATGATTGATTTTTAACTTGCAAAATAAGATTCAAGAACGAATTTAATAATTTAGTGGTTTGAAAAATCAGATCGTATTATTGGAACAGAATAGAAGAAGTTATTGACAAATAAGTAATTAAGCAGACAACGTAAACTGAACAATTGGGAAAGAGTTACGACTTGGCTAATTCTTATGTTCACAACTGACAGCAGCCTGGACTTGAAATACTTTACGAGATTGCAAGAATATTGGATGTTTAAGTGAAGGATTTACTAATTGAGATAAAAAAAGAAAAATAAATATGGCAAAAAATAATTCAGCCCTTGAACAGCTAAAAAGTTTCCTGAATGAATTGTTCCAGTTCGATTCACAGGATTTGGATTTTGGTGTATATAAAATATTGCATTACAAACGTAAAGAGATAAAAGACTTTATTGATAAATTGCTTGTTGATAAAGTTAAGGAGCAACTGCAAACGCTTACAACCGATGAGGGCAAAAGAGCCATGCAGCATTTAAAAGATCTGGAAAAAGATGAGTTTATTCAGGGCTGGATAAAAGCAAGCGAAGAGGAAAGAAAGATTGGTGAAAAAATGGCCGGAGGTAAAGTGGCCGAATACCGCAAAATAAAAACACTGGTAGATGAAATAAGAGTAGCCGAAGGCACAGAAAACCATATTTACAACCATCTTACCCTTTTCTTCTCTCGTTATTACGACAAAGGCGATTTTATTAGCAAGCGTCGTTTCGGGAAAAATGAAAAATACATGGTGCCCTATAATGGCGAAGAAACTCATTTTTATTGGGCAAACCATGACCAGTATTATATTAAATCATCTGAAACATTTCAGCAATATGCCTTTAAAATAACTACCCCACAAGACAATATGGTGGTTAACTTTGAACTTACTTCTGCACAGCTTGAACAAGGCAATGTAAAAGCAGATGAACCAAATTATTTTATTCTTTCAGAAAAAGAAGCCGAAATTGGAGATAAGGAAACCAACTTCTTTTTTGAATACCGGCCACTTACCGATGACGAAAAGAAAACATTTAAAGGCAATAACAAACAAGACGTTCTAAACGAAAGAGCATTTGAAACCCTGAAAGATAAGTATGCCAATGAAGTGAATTTGTTAAAACTTTGGGAAACCGACAAAGATGATAAAGCCCTTTTGCTGAAAAAACTCAACCACTACACCCGAAAAAACAAATACGACTTTTTTATCCATAAAAACCTGAAAGGCTTTTTACAGCGTGAGTTGGACTATTACATAAAATCGGAATTGATAAATGTGGATGACCTCTATGTTACCGAGGTTGATTCTTATTTTGACCGGTTAAAGCACAATGTAAAAACCATTAAAGTCTTTAAAACCATTGCCGATACCATTATCGAATTTGTAAGCCAAATTGAAGATTTCCAGAAAAAGCTATGGGAGAAGAAGAAATTCGTTCTTAGCACCGAATGGGTAATTACCATTGACCGTTTGGTAGAATATATTGGCGAAGAAGCAGCCAAGCCCATTCTGGAAGAAGTTATTAAGAATGAAAAACAGGTAGCTGAGTGGAAAGAGTTGTTCGGAGAGGAAATTTTTAATGACTGGAAAAAAATAAACCTTAGCGTCTTAGCGCCTTTGCGTGAAACAAAACAAGCAGAACTCGATTTCACGCAAAGACGCGAAGACGCAAAGAAATGGTTGAAACTGCCTATCGACACCGTGCATTTCTCAAAAGAGTTTAAAATTGAATTATTGAATAAATTATCGGAAAAGATTGAGTTAGAAGAAAAGGCGGATGGATTGTTGATGCATTCGGATAATTATCATGGTATAAAAGACTTGAATGAAAAATATAATAGAAAAGCAAAAATCATTTATATTGACCCACCATACAATTCTGGTTATAGTGAAATAATCTACAAAAATACATTTAAACACTCTTCATGGATGACGTTAATGCAAAATAGGATTCTGGTTGCTAAGTCAATGTTGAAAAATGAAGGAGTGCATATTACTGCAATTGATGAAAACGAGCAGGAGAAATTGGGAATGTTGCTAAAATCAGAGTTCGGAGATTTTGAAAATACATGTGTGACTATAATACATAATCCATCAGGTCAACAGGGAGATAACTTTTCTTTTACTCACGAATATGCATATTTTTCTTATCCTTCTGAGGGGAAACATATTGGACTTGAGTTAAGAGCAGAAGATGAAGCCGATGTTCGAAATTTCAGAGATGTTACTGGTGAAGATTCAAAAAGAGAAGCAGCAAAAAACTGTTTTTATCCAATTTTAATTAAAGATGGAGAAATTGTTGGCTTTGGAGATGTCTGTTCAGAAGATTATCATCCAGAAGATGTGAATATTATACGTGATGATGGGATGATTGAAATCTATCCTATTGATCCAAACGGAATTGAAAGAAAATGGAGATTTGCAAGACAAACAGTCGAAAGCATAAAAAAAGAATTACTTCCACACTTTCTTAAGAAAAGAAATGTATGGGATATTAAAAGATCAAAACGACTTTTTAATTTTAAAACAGTTTGGACGGATAGTAAATATTTTGCAAATAATCATGGGACTCAAGTTTTAAATCATATTTTGGGGAAAGAAAAATTCTCTTTTCCGAAATCAATTTTTACAGTTGAAGATTGTATTAAAGCTGGCTCTAATGGAGAAGAATCACCATTGATTATTGATTACTTCGCAGGTTCCGGGACAACTTTTCATGCAGTACAGCTTTTAAACAGAGAAGATAATGGAATTAGAAAATGTATTCTAATTGAACAAGGAGGTTACATATACTCTATAATCATCCCCCGTATTAAAAAAATTGCCTACACCTTCGACTGGAAAGACAGCAAGCCCAAACCTTCGACAAGCTCAGGCCAGGGCAACATGAACGGCCTCGGCGTATTCTTCAAATACCAACGCCTTGAACAATACGAGGAAGCTCTGGAAAACATAGCTTTTACTGCCAGTAAAGATGCACAACAGCAAGCTTTGGAGTTTGACCAGTACATACCCAAATACATGCTGGAGTTTGAAACCAAAAACAGCCAGACACTGGTTAACACCGCAGCCATGAAAGACCCCTGGGATTACAAACTAAAAGTGTGGGATGGCTTTACTTACGATACCGAGCAAGCGGTTGATTTGATAGAAACCTTTAATTACCTGATTGGCCTGCACATGCAAAAATGCATTACCAAAGAGATTAATGGCATAAAATACCAGTTTGTTTACGGGCACAACAACGCGAACAGAAAAATTCTGGCAGTTTGGCGCAGCGTAAAAGACTGGAAAATTGAAGATTATACCAAAGACAGAGAAGTTTTAAGCAAAGAACTTGAGAATTTCAGTTTTGATATACTGTATATAAATGAACAGGCACATTTGCCTGAGAAATATAGTTATCAGCCGATTGAAGAAGTATTTAAAAACAAAATGTTATCATAGTGTTGCACGCAAAGGCGCAAAGGCGCCAAGAAAAAAACTTTGCGACTTAGCGTCTTAGCGAGAAACAAAAAGAATATGGCATTAGTAATAAATATACATGAGCTTATAAACGGTAAAGTTATTGAATGGGAGCGGCTTGAATTTAAAGCAGGCTGGAACCCCGAAGCCGTGTTGCATACACTTTGTGCTTTTGCTAATGACATTAATAATTGGGGCGGCGGTTATATTATTATTGGGATTGCTGAAAAAAACGGACGTCCGGTTTTACCACCAGCGGGTGTAAAACCCGATAGCATAGATAAAATTCAAGCTGAAATCACACAGCTTGGCCATCGTTTTTCGCCTCATTATTTACCGGTAGTTCAGCCGGTTTTATATTATAACAAGCACATATTAGTGATTTATGTTCCTTCCGGTGATTCACGGCCATACAATGTCCCGGAAAGCCTGGGTAAAAATAATGTAAAACACTTTCCATACATCCGCATCGGTGCACAAAGTATAAAAGCAAAAGGCGAAAACCTTCGAAGGTTACAGGAACTGGCCGTGCGCATTCCTTTTGATGACAGGATAAACCAGGAAGCGAAGCTAAATGACCTGAATCTGGGGCTTATCCGCGCCTTTTTACAGGAAATAAAAAGTGATTTATTTGAGGAAAGTACCAGTATGTCTTTTGCTGATTTATGTCGGCAAATGTATATTGCAAAAGGCCCCGATGAAGCTTTACGACCGCTTAACGTTGGGCTCATGTTTTTTAGCAAAGAGCCACATCGCTTTTTTAAACGTGCCTGGATTGAAGTGGTGATAAGAAACGATGAGGCCGGGAAAGATTTTAGTGAAAAGTATTTTAAAGGACCAATACATATTCAATTGCGTGATGCCCTTCACTTTATCAGAGCGATTGTTGTGCTTGAGCAAGTTAAAAAAATTGAAAATCAGGCAGAAGTCAAACGTTATTATAACTATCCCTATGAAGCAGTTGAAGAGGCGTTAACAAATGCTGTTTATCATAAAAGCTATGAAGTAGGTAAACCTATTGAAGTGCAGATATGGCCGGATAAGATTGAAATATTAAGCTTTCCGGGGCCAGTACCACCCATCACGGCAAAAATATTGGCTGAAAACCGGAGAATTGTTGCCAGAGATTACAGAAACAGGCGTGTTGGAGATTTTTTAAAAGAACTGCATTTAACCGAAGGGCGGGGCACAGGCATTCCAACCATTTACAAGCTAATGGAGAAAAACCATTCACCAAAACCATCATTTGAGAGCGATGAGCAATGTACTCATTTCCTCACTGTTTTGCCTGCAAATGAAGACTTTAAGCATATTGACTTATTGAGTAAAGTAAGAAGTGACCAAGTAAGTAACCAAGAAAGTAACCAAGAAAGTAACCAAGAAAGTAACCAAGAAATTACTATTTTAAACTATTGTCTTTCGCCAAAACCAAGGGCTGAAATATTAGATAAGATTGGGATATCCAACCAAACTATAAATTACAAACGACATATCGAACCCTTATTGCAAAAAGGTTGGTTAGAGTGGACAATCCCTGACAATCCTAAAGACAGGAACCAAAAGTACAGAACAACCTTAACAGGAAAAAAAATACTGAATAATGCAGCTAAGTAAACAACTCATATTATTTCGTTATATACTCGGGCAGTTTGGTTACGATACTTTTGAAGAACTGCGAGACGACTTTAATAACAAAGAAACCGGAACAAGTTCAACGGGTTACACTTTTTTTGCAGCGACAATAATGTCGAACTCAAACAAAAAAGTAGAAGACAATCTGATTCAACTTTACGATGAAGCCATACAAGGCTATGAAAAGAAACTAAGGGAAAATCGGGCTGAACCTTTCTTTTCATTCAAATACTATCAGTGGTTTTCTTTGCTTTTTACCGAATACTTTTTTGATTTATACAGCAGCCAAAAAGAAACGTTGATTCAACAACTTAATGTATTGTTAGAAAAGGAAGCCGATTTTAAGAACATTGAAATATTTACCGAAAACGACCTAAAAAAATTGGCCTACTGGATGGCAACTGGAAGCGGCAAAACCCTGATAATGCATTGTAATTACTGGCAAGCTACCAGGTACTTTAAAAACGATTGGGAAAATATTATTCTCATCACACCAAACGAAGGATTGAGCCGCCAGCATTACGAAAGCTTTACCGAAAGCGGCATTGATGCAAAACTGTATTCAGGTAGCGAGGAAAGCCTGAAAACAAAAGAAGGCGAAGTGTTAATTTTAGAAATTACCAAACTGGTAAAAGACAAAGAAGGCGAAGGCGTAAGCGTTGATGTGGATTATTTTTCCGAATCGAAAAATCTTGTTTTTATTGATGAAGGCCATAAAGGTTCAAAATCGGAAGAGCAAACCTGGAAAAACCTTCGTCAGCACTTAACCCGTGGCGATGGTTCATTCACTTTTGAATATTCTGCGACATTTGGGCAGGTAATAACCGACAAAAACAAGTTTCTTTTTAATGAGTATGCCAAATCCATCATATTCGATTATTCCTATCGCCACTTTTACACCGATGGCTACGGTAAAGATTTTAGCGTTTTCAACCTTGATGCTACCAACGAATACAGCGAAGAACAAAACAGCCTTTTACTTACAGGCAGTTTATTGGGTTATTACGAGCAATTGGTTTTGTTTGAGCAATATCAGGACGAACTAAGACAATACAATGTTGAAAAGCCTCTTTGGGTATTTGTTGGAAGCAGGGTAATCAGTTCCAATGGCAGTTTAACCCAAGGTGATAAACAAAATATCTCAGACGTCACACGCATTGTAAATTTCTTCACATTTATCCTTTCCTCTCCACAAAAATTGCAAAAGCAGTTAGACAAAATCCTTTCAGGGCAATCCGATTTAAGAGATATAAGCGGTGATGATATTTTCAAACCACGATTTCGATATCTGAAAGAAAACAAACCTGTAGCTGAAGAAATATTGAATAAGGTTTTTAACGGCATTGGCAGCCTTGAAGCTTTTCAGGTAAAACAAGCCGAAGGGGAAATTGCACTGAAAACCAAAACCGGTGATAATTATTTTGCAGTGATCAATATTGGTGATGTACCCAAATATGCCAAAACCTTGGAAGCTGATACTGCGGGAGAATTAAATATTCAGGATGACAACATTACAAAATCATTATTTCAGGCAATTTCAGAAACCAACTCAACCATAAACATACTAATCGGCTCCAAAAAGTTTATTGAAGGCTGGAACTCATGGCGTGTTTCAAGCATGGGATTAATGAACATGGGAAAAAGTGAAGGAGCTCAAATTATTCAGTTATTTGGCCGTGGTGTGCGCTTGAAAGGGAAAAACTTCTCTCTTAAACGGGAAGAAGCAAATGCCCCATATTTTATCAAGGCATTACAAAACATCTCAATCATGGGCTTAAACGCTTCCTACATGAATCGCTTTTTGGTTGAGATAGAAAATGAAGTGCCGGAATACACGGAATATCCGATTGAAATCAAATTGAATAATGAAGAAAAATGGAATGGGCAGATTATGACTTTCCGCAAACAAGAAGATAAGAATTTTAAGGAAGAGATTGTAGAATTAGAATATAACAGCCAAATTGCCAAACGAGTTACCATTGATTTACGCAATAAAGTAAGCGTTGCAGCAGGAGGGTTTAATTCGCAGGTAGCTGAAGACAGCGAAACATATTTTGAGAATTTCCTGATGCAATACATTAATTTTATTGATTTAGATGCGCTCGCATTAGAAGCCAATCGGTATAAATTGATCAAAGGTTACAGTAATTTGATCATCAAAGCAACTGTTGTTCAACAATTAATTACTGATGGAAACTTTAATCTTTATAGTCACAAAGAACAATTTGGGTTGAATGAAGCAATTTCAGGTAAAGTTCATTCGGTCGCTGTAAGTCTGGTAAAAGATTATATCAATAAATTTTACGCAGACAAAGAAAAAGAATTCTTGTCGAAATATTTAACCTACGATTTGCTCAACCATGAAACCCATGCAGAAATGTTTCCGGCCTCACAAAAAATGATTGTTAAGGTGCCAAAGAAAGATGAAGCATTTATAAAGGAATTGGAAAAGAGCGTTAAAGAAATGTATGAAAATGATACAAAAACGCTTCCATCCATCCATTTTGACAAGCACTTATATTCTCCGATAGCATCTATTGCAGACGGTAAAAAGTACAAAGAAATTAAAACGGTTCCAACCCGCTTAAATAAAGGTGAAAGAGATTTTCTAAAGCATTTACGTGAATTTGTTAAAGAAAAAAATGATTTATTTGAAGGGAAAGAGTTGTTTGTATTACGGAACTTATCAGTAAAAGGAATTGGCTTTTTCATGGAAAGCTCATCTTTTTATCCTGACTTTATTTTATGGGTCGTAGATAAAAATAAGCAACATATTTATTTCCTAGACCCAAAAGGCATTTTACTTGGAGACAATCACTTTAATAACCCTAAAATATTGTGGTGTAAAGAATCAGCGCCTGAATTGGGACAAAAGATTCAACAAGAATTAACCAAAGATAAAAAGGATATTTCTGTTGATGTCTCAGCCTTTATTCTTTCTTATACAGCATTTAACGAGGTCAGAGACAGATGGGGAGAAGGAACCGGAACAACAAAAGAAGCTTTTGCAAACAATAATGTTCTATTCATTGAAGACAACAAAGACTATTTGATTAAGATATTTGAAAACATTGTTTAATGATTTAACTGATAATAGAATAGTTATTGATTTTGCTCAAGAGAATAATCATCATGAAATAATTGAGTTGCTTAAAAAGAAGAATATATGAGAAAAACCACTTTCACTGACCCCAAAAGGATTTACGATATCATCAGAAGCTGCCAGGTTTGCTATGTGGGGATGGTAGATGACGACAACCTGCCATATGTATTACCATTTAATTTTGGCTTTGAGGATGGAGTTATCTGGCTTCATTCTGCCGGCACAGGTAAGAAGATAGATATCCTGAAGCAGCGGCCTGAAGTGTGTATTGCTTTCAGTACCGATCATGAAGTGAAGTTCGTGAATGAAGAGGTTGCGTGCAGTTATGGAATGCGTTACCGCAGTGTTCTTGCAAAAGGCAGGGTTGTTTTTACTGATGATCCTGATGAGAAGAAGCGGGTATTGAACCTCATCATGAAGCACTATACAGGCAGGGATGATTTCAGTTATAACATGCCGGCAGTTAATGATGTGTGCGTTTACAAGGTTGAGGTGTCAGAGTTTTCTGGCAAGGAGTCGGGTTACTGATTCTGACGCCAGCCATAGCAGCCAGCCCAACAATGCACCGAGGGCGGCTCCGGCAATTACATCTCCCGGATAATGCACCCCAAGATAAATGCGGCTGTAGCTCACTACTGCCGCCCAGAGCAGCAGCATCAATGGAAACCATCTGATCTTTTGCCTGAAGACCAATGCCATCAGGGTTGCAAATCCGAAGGTGTTTGCTGCATGTGAAGAGACAAATCCGTACAGGCCTCCACACTTCCCGTTTACGATATGCACCATGCCTTCCAGGGCAGGCTCATGGCATGGTCTGAGTCTCTCAAACACATTTTTGAAGAGATGTACAGAGGCAAGATCGGTTAGCGCCAGCAGCAAAATGGCAGCCAGGGTATATATCCACCAACTCTTCCGGAATTTTCTTAATAGCAGAAAAAGTACCAGGGCATAAAGAGGGATCCACGTCAGTTTAGCTGAGATTACTTTCATGACCCCATCGAAGAATGGGCTGTTGAGGCTGTTGAGGAACAGGAAGAGGCTGGTGTCGATATCATTCAGGAATCCGGTCATGGCCACACCTCCGCGTTGAGGGCTTTCCAGAGCAGATCTTTAAGTTCTGTGATGCCTGTACCTGCCACTGAAGAGATATACAGCCGGGGCATATCGGGCAGCTCTTTGCTGATGTCGGCTTTAAGCTCTTCATCCAGCAGATCGGCTTTGGTGATTGCGAGCACCCTCCTCTTGTCGAGCAGTTCAGGGTTGTATTGTTCAAGTTCATTCATCAGTATCCGGTATTCGGTTGCGATGTCAGCGCAATCGGAAGGTATCATGAAGAGCAGCACAGCATTGCGTTCGATATGGCGAAGGAATCGTAATCCAAGGCCTTTCCCTTCGCTGGCACCTTCAATGATTCCGGGGATATCTGCAACCACAAAGGAGCGGTGGTCACGGTAGCTGACCATACCAAGGTTGGGCTTGAGGGTGGTGAACGGGTAATCGGCAATTTTGGGTTTAGCAGCACTGATTACGCTGAGCAGGGTGGACTTCCCTGCATTGGGGAAGCCGACAAGGCCAACATCGGCCAGCACTTTCAATTCAAGGATCTTCCAGGCTTCCAAACCCGGCTCACCGGGCTGTGCATAGCGTGGTGTCTGATTTGTAGGACTTTTAAAATGGTCGTTCCCAAGGCCTCCCCGGCCGCCTGGTAGCAGTATAGCCTCTTCTCCATGATGGGTAATCTCACACTCTAACACGCCGCTCTCCATATCCCGCGCAATGGTGCCCAGCGGAACATCTATTACGGCATCCTTACCATCGGCACCGGTCATCCTGCTCTTACCGCCGTTACCTCCGTTACCGGCAATGATATGCTTTGTGTACCTCAGATGCAGTAGTGTCCACAGGTTTCTGTTTCCCCGTATAATAACATGGCCGCCTCTGCCACCATCGCCACCATCAGGGCCTCCCTTGGGATTGCTCCTGCTGCGATGCAAATGGGCAGACCCTGCCCCACCCTTACCCGACCGGCAATTGACCTTTATGTAGTCAACAAAATTGCTTGCTCCTGAACTCATTGCTCCTCCTCTCTTCCCTCGCCGTTTAACCGCTGAAGGATCTGTTCCCGAATGTTATGATAAACCTCCTTCACAGGAGCCATCCCCGATATCTCCACCAACCGGCCCTGATTTCTGTAAAACTCTTTCAGGGGCAAAGTCTCTTCCTCATAAGTCATGAAGCGCTGCCTTATCACCTCTTCATGGTCATCTGAACGCCCTGAATCAACAGATCGCCCCATGATACGGCGGTAAAGCTCATCCTGCTCAACATCCAAACTGATGACCATTGACACAGGCATATCTCTCTTTTCCAATAGGTTCTCAAGCATCACAGCCTGATGAACAGTGCGTGGAAAGCCATCGAATATAAGTCCCGGACTCTTCTTATGCTTCAAAGCTTCCCTGAAAAGCTCGCGCAGTACAATATCATCCGGCACCAGGTATCCCCTGTCGACAAACTTACTTATCAACTCACCGGAGGCTGTACCTCTGCGAATCAAATTCCTTAGTATCTGCCCGGTAGAAAGATGGACAAATCCAAACTCCCGGGAAATATTCCCCGACTGTGTGCCCTTGCCCGCCCCCGGAGGCCCAAAAAGTATGATGTTGAACATATCCGGATTTTTCCTGATGATGCCGGCAAAGGTAAAAAAAACGGATAACTCTCCCCTACCTTATCCCCTTAAATGCATCTTCAATCCGTTCGCTCAGCGACTCATTGATCTTTTTAATGCTACCGGATCCGTTCATCATCACATATTTCCCTTGTGAAATATAGTACTCATCAACCTTTTTGATATTGTTTTCGTATTCTATAAGCCTTTTTACAATGATTTCGGCATTGGCGTCATAGTTTCTGGCAGCAGGAGTCTTCCCTCTTTCAAGCAGCCTGTTGATACTCTCAAGCGTGGGTACCTGCAGGTTTATCATGCATGCTACTGAAGATCCCATCTTTTTCAGCATCCCATCAAGGATATATGCCTGGACAATATTTATAGGAAAGCCATCAAAGAGAAATCCCTTTGCATGCTGATTGTGCATGATCTGCTTCTCAATAAGCCTGATCACTATCTCATCAGGTACCAGATCGCCTCTGTCCATATAAGGTTTTGCCTGTAGCCCCAGCTCATTACCCTCTGCCAAAGCCTTTCTCAGAACGTCACCGGTAGCAATATGTACGAGGTTGTAATTTTCTGCCAGCATTGCCGATTGCGTACCTTTTCCTGCACCGGGAGGACCTGCCAGAACAACATTCAGCCAGGTGCTCTTCAGTGAGGAGACTATAGCTTCATCAAGTCTCTGCTCAATATCCTCTATTGTACCAAGTCCATTGATTGGGATAAATATCCCAAGATCCTTGTAATAACCGGCCACCGGAGCAGTTTTTTCACGGTACTCCTTAAGCCTGAGCTGAATCACCTCCGGTGTGTCGTCCGATCTGCCTGATGTCTTTCCCCTCTCAACAAGCCTGCGAACAAGTTCATCTTCATCAACCTCAAGGCTTAGTACAGAACTAAGGCTTGTGTTCATCTTAAGAAGCAGACCCTCAAGAATGTATGCCTGAACTACCGTCCTGGGAAATCCGTCAAACAAAAACCCCTTCGCATCAGGATTCGTGATGATCTTCTTCTCTATCATCCTCACAATGATCTCATCAGACACAAGCTGACCCCGGTCAATTACAGCCTTGGCCATATTTCCCAACTCGCTTCCCTCTGCAATCTCATTGCGGAGCATATCCCCGGTTGCAATATAGGTAAGGTCATACTTTTCAAGGAGCAGTTTCGACTGTGTGCCCTTACCCGCACCCGGAGGGCCAAAAAGCGCAATATTCAGCATAATTCACACTTTAGGTTGATAATGTGTAGATACCCGGATAGTTTCGGCCTAAACCATTGTAATCGAGGCCATATCCAACAATAAAATCATTTGGGATTGTAAACCCGCAGTAGTTGATAGTAAAATCCTTTATGAATGCTTCCTGCTTAAACAGAAGCGTTGCAACCCGCACCTCAGCAGGCTCATGAATACGTAATTGTTCAACAAGGCTCTCCATCGTAATTCCTGTATCGATAATATCTTCGACAATCAAAACATACCTGCCCTGCAATTGTTCATTGAGGCCTATCAGTTCTTTCACCACCCCTGTGGTTCCGGTTCCATGGTAGGAAGCCAGCTTGACAAAAGATATCTCAGCAGGTATCGTCAATGACTTCATCAGATCAGCTGCAAACATAAATGAGCCGTTCAGTACAGAGAGTAAAAGAGGCCTCTTCCCTTCATAATCACTGCTGATCTCTCCGGCCATCTCCCGGATCCGTAGCTGAATAGTATCAGCATCCAGGAAAGGGACAAAGCGTTTATCATGGATTGTGATCGATTCCATTGATGATGGTTTTTCTGGTTCCCGATTAACTTTGCACGACAAATGTAGATTTTTTTTGGGAATCGGGGAGT
>OBJA01001225.1_pt1 | contig 18520 bp, 19 predicted proteins | sample 1519751 | NCBI WGS metagenome assembly OBJA01 (sample SAMEA3881238, study PRJEB22517) | soil metagenome | biome: lake sediment; feature: soda lake sediment; material: sediment, water from around vicinity | place: India | collected 2013-12-23 | depth 3 m
TTTTATTTCTCGCCAAGATCGCTAAGGACGCGAAGATATATAACAATTAATACCTAACAGATCCACTTCCACCCTTTACGCCTTTGCGAGAGAACCCGTTCCCCTTCCCCCAAAGGCCTTCTCAACCGTTCCAACTCCTGTCTCCTGACTCCTGAGAAATCTTAATAATCATATTCTATTATGCTAAATAAAACCCGACAAACGGCGGATTTAAGCCGCTTATAATATACCCATACTCATGAGTACATCTTTGAGTCTTTCCAGCTCTTCTGGATTTGCATCCACCAACGGTAATCGAACCGAACCAACGGGAATACCCGCTAGATTAACGGCAGCCTTTACCATAATCGGATTGGCGGTAATAAAAAGCACATTGAAGACGGGCAAGAGTTCCATATGGAGTTTTGCCGCTTTTTCCGTTTCACCACGTAGAAATGCTTCGATCATCGTTTTTAGCTTAATTCCGACCACATGTCCAGCAACACTGACAACTCCGCAAGCTCCCAAAGACATCATCGGTAATGTCAGTGCATCATCCCCGCTATAAACCAAAAAATCAGCCGGAAGCTTCTGAATATATTCAGAGGTTTGAGCAAGATTGCCCGAAGACTCCTTCACGGCCACAATATTACTTTTCTGGGCTAAACGGCATAAAGTATCGGCACTGATATTTACGCCAGTTCTCCCGGGAATGTTATAGACCATTAGCGGCAGTTGGGTTGCCTCCGCTACGGTGGAAAAATGGCGATAAAGCCCTTCTTGGGGAGGTTTATTGTAATAGGGCGCTACGATCAACACCCCATCGATACCGGTCTTTTCTGCTTCAACGGTTAATTTTACACTCTCTGCCGTGGAATAGCTGCCTGTTCCCGCCACAACGCTGGCTTTACCACCAACAGCTTCCACCACCGTCTCGAAGAGTTTGAGCTTCTCTTGAGAGGATAGCGTAGGCGACTCCCCCGTCGTGCCAGCCACCACCAGACCATCGGAACCATGTTCCACCAGTCGCTGCGCTAACATTGCCGCCACTTTGTAATCGACCTTGCCATCGGAGGAAAATGGGGTAACCATCGCTGTCAACAGTCTTCCAAACCGAACCATAGGCAACACTCCTTACATAAATACTGCTGATAAATCATCTATTAGTTGCTTCGTAATATCTAAATATCGATATATTTAGTTATCCAATTCATAATCGGCTAATAGAAACTCATCATGAAGCGCCTGCAACGCTTTGGCCATCTCTTCCCGCAACACCAGACATGAGATGTTTGTATGGGAGTCCGTTGTCTGATGAAGCGCAATCTTTTCCTTGTTCAACGCCTGCACAACTCTGGCCATCACACCGGGTATTCCACGCATGCCGGCGCCAACCGCTGAGACTTTAGCAAGGCCGGGAACAATTGCGATCTCCAATGCCATGAATCTTAGAGCCTCACGCACACGCTTTATATAGCTTTCTTCAACGATACAGGAGATCCCGTGGGGGCAGACTTGGATCATATCAACACTAATCTCTGCATCGGCTAACGCGCGGAAGACTTCCAATGCTTTTCCCGTTTGGTTCAGGTCGTCTTCGGAAGTGATCTTGATCTGGGCAACATCGGATATATGGGCAAGTCCTGTAACCACATTATCTCCATGAATCTCTACAACGCCAAAGAATTGGCCGTCGGTGATCAATGTCCCCGGCAGTTCTGAAAAGGTTGATCGAATCCGAATCGGCACTCGACCTTCCATCCCGATCTCTACAGCTCTGGGATGGACGACTTTCGCACCGAGGTGAGCCATCTCGCAAACCTCAGCATAAGTCATGGTCTCCAACGGCTTTGCCCCCGGGACAAAACGGGGGTCCGCTGTCATAATCCCATCTACATCCGTATAGATCTCGACCTCCTCGGCCCGTAAAGCCACCCCTAATGCAACAGCCGTCGTATCGCTCCCGCCACGTCCAAGCGTTGTAATGTTCCCTTCATCCGTCACTCCTTGAAAACCCGCAACGACTGCAACTTTACCCTGTTCCAAAGCCTTTCGCAAGGCCTCGGGATGGATCTCCCTTATCCTAGCGTTATTATAATTGGCATCGGTTATAATTCCAGCACCAGCTCCCGTAAAAGCTACGCTATCGATCCCCAAACTCTGCAGCGCGCAGGTGGTAATTATGGCAGAGATCGTTTCGCCACAGGACATTAAGAGATCCAAATCTCTTGGATCAATAGAAGGGTAGATCTTCCGAGCCAAATCAATGAGGGTATCCGTGGCGTAAGGTGCGCCCCGTCTCCCCATTGCCGAGACGACCACCACAATTCGAAATCCCTTCTCTAAAGCTTTCTGAACCTTATTAACCACATGATTTCGTCCATTTTCATCCGCCACTGACGTTCCACCGAATTTTTGAACGAGGATGCGCAAGACTTTCACCTCACGTTCTTCCAAAGCGCCGTCCAATTACTAGCTGGAGTATCAGGATAGCAGAAGAGGTTGGAGTTGTTTTCCTCTTAGCGCCGCTTCGATCGTCGCCGGCAACATTTCTAAGCGAGCCACAAGAGAATACTCCTTTAGCTCTGGATTATCTTGACGAAAAGGTACGAAATAGATGTTCTTTTTATTCAAAAGTATTCCGATATTTGTAGCATTACCCGCTAGAGCATCGTTAGTCGCCACAGCCAACACAATGGGTCGATTGTTTCGCAGATGAGCTTTGCAGGCCAACGTTACCACAGAATCGGAGATACCCAAAGCTAACTTAGCCAATGTAGTACCCGTACATGGAGCGACCACCAAAATATCCAGGAGTTTTTTAGGCCCAATTGGTTCAACTTCAACCAAACTCATCCAGGGAAAGCGGCCTGTATTCTCCTGCAACCGATTGAGTACAGACTCAGCAGTGCCAAACCGGGTACTCGTATTTCGAACGCTCTCTGAAACGATGGGATAGATATCGGCTCCATCATCAACGAGACTTCGTAAAACACTCCAGACATCAGGTATTGTACAATGGGAACCTGTCAAAGCAAACCCGATCTTCAAAGAATCAAATTTCATCGTTCCGCCTCCCATACCGCCCGATGGGCAAGTTCTTGTTCCATCAGATCCGGTAGGGTCGAAGCGAGGATTTCACCGGCGGTTTGAGGCGCAACTTTGCCTGGGAGTCCTAAGGCCAAGATCGATCGGATACCATGCGATGTCGCTGCATCAAAATCTGTTCCCCCAGGAGCGGAGGCTAGATCAATAATGATTGCCTCTTTTTTTACACAACTTACTATTTCACGGGGTAAGACCATGGCAGGAATCGAATTAAAGATCGCCCACATCATTGGGATCTTTTCTGACAAGTCCTTTAGATGCATAGCCTTACAACCCGCTTCGGCAGCACGCTGGAGTTGAATGGGATTGCGGGCGGCAATATAGACTTCCGCTCCAATACCCAATAGCATCTTTGCCAGCGCTTGAGCAACCCTCCCATACCCTAGAATGAGGCAGGGATTACCATAAAGCGTTACGGGGATGGCTTCCATGGCAAGTTGAATTGCGCCTTCTGCCGTAGGTATCGCGTTAGGTATTGCCACTTGATCGCAATCTGCATACTCCACAACACGGATCGCGGCTCGTTTAATCCGATCACGAATATTTTCCGGGATCGAACCGGTAAACACCAATGTACCTGGCTCCAGCCATGTCCAAAAGTCTTCCGGTAAAAAGATCATTCGCTCTGGATCGCGGGTCCGAATCGTTCCTTTGGAATTGATTGCATTGATGGGAAAGAGGACGACACCAACACCGGACACCGCGGACTCCAAATCCTCTGCCATCTTAACTCGTGGAGAATCCCATGAACCTTCCAGACCATACGTACGAATCCATGCCACACGATTAGCCAGTTCCTCCACTACACGGAACTGACGCTGATCCCCACCGATCACGGCTACACCAATCTCCGCCAAACATTCCGCCATACCGAAGCCTCCTTCGACGGATACCAGAGTTGACTGGTGTAGTATATTCGCTCCTTGCAAACGTGGTGCTTAAGTCCAAAAAAGCTTAAATAAGATGGATGGCTCGTCCTTATCCAATAGTTAATCAAGAAAATGCTCTAATCCATAGGTTAAACCCGGATGTTGCAGGATCCTACGGATAGCCAATAGAACCCCGGGCATAAAGGAATCACGATGGATGGAATCATGGCGAATCGTTAAGGTCTGACCTTGTCCGCCAAAGATAACCTCCTGGTGAGCTACTAATCCTTGTAAACGAATGCTATGAATATGAATCTGATGCATTTCACTACCCCTGGCGCCCTTGACTTTTTCGATTGCGGCGGGGCGGGCCGGCGGTATCTCCCGCCAACCTTCTCGAATCATTTCAGCTGTTTTAATGGCTGTTCCCGAAGGCGCATCCATCTTTTGGTCATGGTGCAATTCAATGATTTCAACTTGAGGAAAGTAAGCAGCAGCCATCTGAGCAAACCGCATCATAAGCAGTGCTCCAAGAGCAAAGTTCGGCGCCACCAAAAAATTGACATCTTGCTCTCTCGCCATGGTTTCTATCTCCGCCAAGTTTTCTCTTGTCAGTCCAGTCGTGCCGATAACTCCAGCCACTTGATGGGCCGCTGCTTTTGTAATATTTCCCATAACCGACAACGGGTTTGAGAAATCGACATAGATATGGGGATCTGTCTCTTTAAAGGCTCCCTCCAGATCATCCCGGACTAAAATTCCCAATGGATCCATACCAACGACCGTTCCAATGTCTTTGCCAACTAGATTTTGATCAACAGCAGCCACCAGCCTCATATCCTCCTGAGACGCTACAGTGCGCACCACCTCTCGTCCCACGCGCCCGGCAGCTCCCATGACGGCTATCCGAAGGGTCTCATCATTTACCATTATGACCACTCTCCCTGTAAAAAAGGAGCCGGCATCATACTGCCGGCTCCAAATATTCTATGAATGCGACGGCGGCAAGATAGCTCTTCACCAAAACGGTGACAGTTCAGCAGTTATTCACTGCAGCCCCAGCTTAAAACCGGAAATCACGGCTTAAGCTTCGGCGACGTTCCCTTTCTCCCTACTTCAACGGAGGATTTCAGTCCTTCATAGGGCTACTCATGTCCGCCGCACCTCTACTCTACCCCAACGGGTTCCCTACTTGAATCCATCGGCCAGAAAAATCAGCATGTAGCAAAATCTTCCCTGGCATTCCAGATTTCAAGCCTTATTCAATTACACATATTGTCCTATATCTTACTCTTACTGTCAAGGATTTTCGCCAAAACAGACTAAATCGGCACGGGGCAAGCCCACATCGTACTCACGCCGACACCGGACATTTCCTCTTCCAATGAGGCTTCATTATCAACCACAATAAGATAATTCCCTTTTTGGATCTGCTGTACCAAACGTTCTCTCTCGTCTACGGGTAATCCATAATCCACAAATAATCCTTGCAGTCGATGGGTGGGCGTTAATCCGGCATAGCCCGCTAAAGAGCCCGCCACCATTAAAACCTCTCCATCGGGCAGAGTCAATGCCGTTATGTCATCCACGAGTTCCATAAAATGTTCACAATCCTGTTCAAGCTTACCGATAACCGAGATATGGTCAGGCTTAACTCCCCAAGCGATGAGTTTTTCAGTGATATCCAGAGCAGTATCGATATTTGGAAATACTGTCAGCATGTCCATGGGGACACCTCCCAGGTTTTTAATGAATCATGGATGACATATGAATTGTGTGGCGCGTGCGGGTTACGAGTTACAGGTAGTATGGTTAAAAGCTTTAAAGGTTACTTACGGTATTTTAAGGCATTACCCGCCCCTCGATGCGCTTAATTCGCGTTAAAAAGAATTTCCTTCGAAGCCAGTCACGGATTCTACCAAGATGAGTTCAGTACTGATCTGTTTGATCATATTCCAAGGGATCACCGACTCTTTTCGATTAAAGAAACCTTGACCCGTATGGATCAATGCAACCACCGTACCATGCTCCAAATCCAAGTCCGCCTCTGGCTGCAAAAACAACCCAATTTTAGCGCCGTTTGATAAATTGATTATCTCTTTGCCCCGCATCTCCGATAGACGCAATTTTATCCCCCCTTTTACCCGGTCATTCCACATTTATGCCGAGTTAGGGAGTTCAAGAACATGTTAGCCGTTAATCATTGTCGGGATTAATCTCCTTGTATAATTTGCGCAATGCTTTTTTTTCGATACGCGAGACGTATGAACGGGAAATTCCGAGCATCTTAGAGATTTCACGTTGTGTTTTATTCAGACCGTCTCTCAAGCCGTACCGTAGTTCAATAACTTTCTTCTCCCGCTTAGTTAAAAACGCCAATTTTTCATAGAGTTTTTCCTCGTCCAACCGGTTCTCAACGGTCTCCGTTACCACCTCCGAACCGGTATCCAGGATATCTAAAAGCGTAATTTCATTACCCTCTTTGTCAGCGCCGATGGGATCTGATAAAAGCACATCATTGCGGTTCTTCTTGATCGATCGGAGGTACATAAGTATCTCATTTTCTATACATCGCGCAGCATAGGTTGCCAGACGAGTATTATGGTGGCGCTTGAAGGTATTGATTCCCTTAATCAGTCCAATTGTTCCAATGGAGATCAGATCGTCATTGTCCTCTCCAGCGATATCGAATTTTTTGACAATATGAGCAACCAGTCGTAAGTTTCTTTCGATCAATGTGTTTCTAGCCTCTTCGTCGCCCTGCTCTAGACGTAGAAGCAGTTCATGCTCCTCTGATTCATTGAGCGGAAGAGGGAAGACATTATTGTTCGAGATGTATCCCAAAAGCCAACGAAGCCCCAGAAAGAACGAGTCCAAGACTCCCATGAGGGGAGCGAGCATGGTAACACCTCCGCTGTAAAATTCGGACGCTTTATAACCTATGCCCGATCCAGGAACATTCGTGCCAGTCCTTCGGAATCTGTTGTTAGTAGAATCCTGGAAAATCGATTCTTCTACTGATTATGCTGCTTTTTAGGTTAAAAAAGACGCCTAACGGCGTCCTTCGGAGTCGGATAAATACTGAATATCCATTCCCATTATGGTTTTTTTCCTTGCCTTATCCTTCGTTGAGCATTGAGGTGTTCTCTATAGCTGGTGGAGAAATGGTGATCTCCGCCAGGCTTGGCCACAAAATAAAGATAGGAATGATCTGCAGGAGCCAGCGCCGCCCGTAAAGCATCTCGGCCTGGGCTACAAATGGGCCCTGGAGGCAGACCTCTTTTTCGGTACGTGTTGTAAGCGGAATCCACTTGAAGATCCTTATAGAGCAATCGAGACTTATGTTGACCCAAAGCATATTGAACCGTGGCGCATGATTCTAAAGGAATCCCCCGTTTCAATCGATTATAAAACACGCCTGCAATAATTGGGCGTTCTTCATCAACTTTGGCTTCCCGCTCTACAATCGAAGCCATCGTCAAGACATCGTAAAGGTTCCGGTCTCCCTTTTTCTTCGGAAGCTCTTGGTTCCATACGCTTTTAAAACGGCGGAGAAAAACCGCCAAGATCTCTTCTTCAGTGGAACCTTGGGCAAAATCGTAAGTATCGGGAAAGAGAAAGCCTTCCGCGGAGTGTACTGTGCCAAAATCATTAACGTATCGGGAGAGAAAATCGGGGTCTTGGGCAACTTGAAGAAATCTTTCAGCGTTTACTAGCCTTTTATCGGCGAGGAGGTTAGCTACCTCCCGTATATTATACCCTTCGGGAATGGTGATCCGGTAAATTAGCGGAGAGCCTTTCTGTAACTGCTGGATGAGCTCATCGATACCCATGCCAGGTTTTAATTGATAGACCCCGGCACGAAGATCCGCTTTGCGCTTAAAGAGCCGCAGATACCAGAGAAAACCCGAGGCGCTGCGGATAATGCCTTTCGCTTCGAGTTGATTAGCAATTCCTCTGGCCGAAGAAGCGTATGGAATCATAACATCCTGAGTAGGCCCACCGGGTAAAGGGTGCACGATAAACCAAAGATATATTCCGAAGACTAGAATGACCAATGCGACGGACAAGAATGTATAACGCAGTGCCCTAAGGACAATCGATTGTCGTCTTATCGTTCGCAATACACGGGTTCCAAACTTACTGAAAAACAAGAAGCGACGGAAAAGAACCCGCCGTAAGCGGGAGATCTTCCGTCGCATCATGACATGGTATGTTCTTACAATCGAAGCCATGCAGGGCACCTCCTTCCCCCATTATACCAAAACCGGAGAAGGAGTGAATAGATCTTATTCCTTCCTATTGCTTCGCATAAGCCATTGTGAAAATAAGGTCATTCGGCGATAAGCTTTAGAAGTAAGGTGAGCGTTACTCTTCTTCCTCTTCGATCTCTTCCCATTCGTCTTCTTCGTTCTCGAGGTATTCCTCGATCTTTACCATCTCTTGGTCATCGATGTCGACCAAGATTTCATTGCCATCGGCATCGTTGTCTAACCGAAAGACGTGGGCTTCTTCCATCTCCGCATCCTCTTGGGATTCGGGAACTAAAATGTAATATTTTTTATCATCCAATTCGATCAATCGGTCAAAAGCGTAACGATACTCTGTTCCTTCGTCATCCACCAGGACGATCCATTCTTCTTCCATTTCGTGGTCGTGGTTACAACCCTCATGATCATGATCGTGGTTATGATCGGACATTAAAAAACCTCCTCGCCTTTTTTCATAGTCTTCCCATATCACTTGGTTCTATCCGAAGAGCGCGGCGTTCCCGCATCAAGGAAACCTTGAAGGATGATAACTGCCGATACTTGATCCACCACAGTACGACGTTTCTTCCTCGTTAAATCTGCAGCAACCAATACTTGTGTAGCTTGGACCGTGGTAAGACGTTCATCCCAAAATACGGGTTCTACACCACAAAGCCCACCTAAGCGACGGCCGAAATCCATTACACTCTCCGCCTGGGGGCCAATGGTTCCATTCATATTGCGGGGCAGACCAATCACTAAACCCCCGGCTTCCCAATGGTGGAACAACTTTGCGAGATAATCAAGGTCTTTGGAGAGAGAGCGACGATGATACACCTCAATCCCTTGCGCAGTGATCCCCAAGGGGTCGCTGACCGCCACACCAATACGTTGATCGCCAACATCCAAACTCATCCAACGTTCCAAAGGTTTCCTCCTCCAACATAGTATACCATAAACCCCATCATTTCACTACAGAACCTTCAGCGCCACTTCGGGACAGACCTGACTGCAATACCCACAGACCATACATTGGTCAAAACGAACCTCCGCACGGTCTTCATGAAGAACTATCGCGCCAAACGGGCAACGCGCTACGCACTTCCCGCACCCCATGCACCAATTCTCCACATGAAGTCTTCGCTGAACTTGACGAGTCATTCGGAGGTCCTCCGTCATTGGCTTTAAACCTTCACAAACCCTGACATTAACACGTAATTCCTCAACGGATTGGATTCCTATAGCTACAGCTGTAACGCCCGGAGAGTCCAGAACAAAACGAATGGCATCGCAAGCTTCTTGCCGAAGATGCCCCCCCGCCAACGCTTTCATAGCATATATTCCTTTACCCATCTGCTCCGCTGTGGCAATGGCTTCCGCCATATCCTCAGCGTTACCGTCCGATATCCCCCAGCCGGATTGATTAAACAAGGGATGAACGACGTCCAACTCGGGACAGGTCGTTGCAACGCGAACCCCCTCCACCGTATGGGTGGATATTCCCACAGCACCCACGATCCCCCTGGCTTTGGCCTCCAACAACGCCTCCCAAGCCTGCTGATGTCCACGGAAGGAAGCAGCTGTCGCCTGCTCGTGCAAGAGAAAAATAGGTATTCGATCCAATCCCATCTCAAGTCTGGCTTTTTCGATGCTTCGCCACATCTCCATTGCTGTAACAGCATAGGATTTCGTCGCAATAACAACATCGGCATTCCCGGAAAACACTTTGGCTAAATAAGGATAAGTTCCATATAACTCCGCCGTGTCATAGAAATTCACTCCAAGTTCGTAGGCTGCCCTTAAAAGATCGGCTCCAACGTCCAATGGTAAATGAGCCTGAAGCGGTCCCATGGTTAAAACACCAAAACATAAGCGGGAGACCGTAAATCCACTCCCGCCCAATACTCGGCGCTCCATCATCGCGTCGCCGGAAGGATGATCTTGATCTGAAACCCAAATCGTGGCAATCGTTTCATCCCTTCAGGCGCTTGAATATTGAACTTACCCACCTCTGGCAACTCCGCCAAGGACTGGTGCGCTGATGTTGTTTCTCGTCCACAGAGTTGCCGCAAAAGACGACGGCGTTCCAGTCGACCTTTTACCGCAGTCTCCGCCTGCATCACCAGTTGATAGTTGTCCTTTTCTCCTGGCCGCGCCGTAATGGATTTAATACGAATCGTCTCCCCCGACAGTTGAAGATGGGTAGGGAGCTCTTTTATGAAGCGCATCTTAAGGTATTTATAAGCCGTGTTCTGGGAAATTGTCATGGTTTTCACATGATACGGGAGGGTGACGCGAACCGTCTCTGCTTCATCTCCTGGCCGATGGGATGCAGCGATTGGCTGGGGTTTGATGGAAGTCAATTCAGGCAGATAGATATAGCCGTTTCCTATCGCCGCTTTGACCTCATCGGGAGCAGCCATCTCCATCTGGCTACGAGCCTCTTTTTCTGCTTGAAGAAGATCTTCCTCCGTTAAGACAGCAATCTGTCGGTCTTCTCCTCCTAAAACAGGGCGGAAATTTGTAACTTGCAGCATCTTCCCAAGTCGCCCCACCACTGTTGTAACTGTATGCCTTGGAGAATTTCCACCCATACCCTTTTTGACGGCTTCAATCTCTACGTCGGCTTGTCCATAGTTTTCACCTGTAACGATCCCTGACACCTTCTTCTGCTGTTTGGCAGGGACCAATACATCACGACGGGTGTGAAAGAGCGCCCCGGATTTACTGGATAGCTCTGTTCCGCGGGGAACCACTACCGCTTTATCGGAGCCATTGTAAAAGGTAACCTGCCCGCTGGCCGCACGGAAACCTACTGTCTTTTGTCCCGTTGTTCGGAAGCTATACTCGATCTGACCTCGAGATTCAATCCAACGCCCCGGCAAAGTATGCTTATCCATCTCCTTCTCTGTAAAGGTCGGCCCCATCATCGCTTGTACCGTCAAATTTCGATCCTCAACCGCGGGGTAGACCACAACGGCAACACGGGGCGAGAATAATAGAAATGTGCCAAGAACAAGAGAGAAAAAGGCAAAGATAAGTGCCGTTATCAGTCCACCGTGGGGCAGACGATATGGATTTGGTTTTGAGAAATTCCCATGGCTAACTGGTGGATCTTCCGTTGGAGCCGCCAACTCCAAGGCCAATTGGGAGTCCTCCGGTATCGTCGCAGAGGATTCATTAAAATCTGTTCGGTAAAGCCCCAACTTTTCCGCCTCGTGACGGATCACCGGATCCCGAGCAATAACCACGATATCAAGCTGACGTTCTTCGCTATAAAAGCGAATTAGCCGAAGATTGACTGGATCCTGTAATACAGGGCATTTTTCTTCGGCAAAGAGCACGATTCGATCAGCTTCAGTCTGACGAATAATACCGATAATGCTTTCAAGCGTCTCAGTCTCCGAGATGGGGTAAACCTTTATCTCCATGACCCATCCCTCCAAACCAGGATTCATTGTTTACTGCGGTTTTAATCTCTTTAAGAACTAGGCATATGAGGCTGATTCCACCGTATATCATGGCCGTCGCAGCAGCAACAATTCCCGAGTCATTTAAGATCAACGCCGCAAAGGCCGCTACGATCGATGCCGTCAAACCTCGAGCAAAGGATGGATAGCGTAAAAATATCTGCTGGAGAACCCCCGGTGGGCGTCGAAAAAGCAAAGGAAGCGTCAGCAGAAACACGACCAATACCCTTGCCCATGGCGTCACCAATAATAAGCCCATATTCATCCGCCATTTACGATTGATGATTTGTATAATCGCCGAAAAACCATGGGTTTTGATTAGGCGAATATTCTGACCAAGATGTGTATTGCTAAATCCCGACCGATAATCGAGATAAGCCATGAAGATCAATACAAAAATAACAGCTATTGGCACCAGCAACGCATTACGCCAATGAATTCGTCGACCGGTGAATATAAAGAAAGCGATGCTAAACCCGATTACAGCCGATAATCCTCCGCCTACATTTGCACCCATGGATGGATGCATAATAAGCCCGATGACCCATAACATACTGGCTACAAGGATTAGCAACAACCTTCGATGGTATTTTGGTGGTACCATATCGTAGAAGCCTGATATGCCCAGAAGAAAAGATCCCAGCAAAACCCCCATATACTCGTTTCCCAGTCCATAAAACCGCGCGCCCACCATCACACTGTAGCTTAATATCGAGGACCGTAGCAAATGTGTTCCAGTCATTAAGTCCACCATAATGGTTAATGCGGTTAATAAACAAACCATCATAAGGCGACGTCGCTCATCAGAAACAAAAAGACCGATCAAAAAGGCCAGAGCAACCGAGAACAAGATCGTTAATGCCGCTGTAAATAACGGGAGCTCGGGATCTATTACAGAAACCCAGAGAAACGCCAAAGGAACACCCATCAATATGCGAAGGAGATTTCGAACAATATCTTGATACCAATGTCTGCGGTAGTAGAATATTCCCACGAGTCCCGCCAGGATAAGGACGATCATGATATATGCGTATGCTGTAAGGATCGGCCAACGTTGTTGATAGTTATTGGCCCAAAACCGATGAGACGACAAAAGTTCATTCACATTGCCCGCAACGGATCGGATCGGCCGCCCGTCGATCTCCGGCGGGGTTTCACTTCCCAAAAAATGCAGGATGGTGGATGTAACATCTGCCGGGGTTACCAAACCCCTTTGGCGAGTTGAGTAGCTGCGTACTAATCCCCGACCAAAACCTGGGCCATAGAGTAGGAGCGGAGACATCCGCTCTCCGTTTTGAACCATGGCATTTGGCGGTGTAGTCACCAAAACTATAAGTAACGTGTTATCCCGATGAATCACTGCCAACAACCGGCCAATCAGTTCATCACAACGCCGGAGCGTTTCGGTTCTCGCCCGAGCCAGCGCCGTATCGCTCAGCTGAGAACGATAGGATTCAAGCCGTTCAAGATCGCCGCTGATCATGAGTGTTAGAGCCATACGACCAGCATGGAGCCGGTACTCTTCGAACAAACGCTGATAATCCGTTCGGATCCCCATGGGAAATGCGGTATCCGCCGTAAGAATGCCTGAACCCACCGCGCCCTCATCAACCCGACCATATTCATCCATAACCATGGTGACACCCGCACGATTCTGGCGATTCAACGTATCGTAGTTGCCGGCCACAGCCACTAAAAAACCCATCTTATGAAGAATTCGACCAAGTTCGCCATAGCGATATGAATATTCTTCATTTCTTTGCTCATTGAGTTTGGCGATGCCAAGGTGAACCGGGCCGTTTAACGCTGAACGTCCGTATAAGCTTTGATAGACTTGGGCCGCAGAGACTTGGTCGATCATTTCATTGGCATCATAAGCCCATGTAGCAGCTGCACCAGCCGGAACCAAACCTCCAGAGCCAATCATGGCATATATCTTATCGGAAGTTATGGTTCCAACAGTTCGAAGGGATAGGAATCCCAACGAAGACTCATCCATTAACCGCCGAAGATTCGGCATATGGGGACTGTTCGTCCATTCCTCAAGAGTAATTCGGTCCATTGTAAATATAACAACCTGCCTGGCTTCGGCTGAGACCGGCGGCACAGGCAGGAACGGCAATAATAAGATAACGGCCAGTATAAACCCAATAAACCGTTTCAGGTTCGTCCCTCCCGTGTTCCACAAATACCCTTTTTTAATCATACTTAAACTTATCTCTATTGTCAATCGAACACGAGATGGGAAGAAAACCGATTGCAAATGGCTAGATGCATGAATTCGATAATCCTTTATCTCATGGGCCAATAGTATTCAAGAATGACCTTGACCACTGCTCCCGTTGGCACCGCCAACAACATACCGAAGAATCCTAAATACTGACCCCCCAGAAGCAGAAGAAAGATAACGACGACTGGATGAAGTCCCACTCTTCGCCCAACCAATCGAGGCATTATCGCAATGGCTTCCAATTGATTGACTGCAAAAAAGAGAACCACAACATACAGCGCCTTCCATGGACTATCCATTCCTGCCAAGGCCACAGCTGGTATCGCGCCAAAAACAGGTCCGAAATAGGGAATGAGATTTAAAAGACCCCCCAGTGTGCCAATGAGTAATCCAAACTCAACTCCTAATAAGATTAATCCGATACTAAGCAACCCTCCAACTACCAGAGAGTTTAAGATCTGACCCCGCATATAAGCCCCAACCACAGTAATCGTTCTCCAGAACACAATGGCATCCCGACCCAACCAGCGCGGAACAAAACGGTGCATCCTTCGACGCCAACCCGGCATATCCCTACTGATATAGTAAGCAAGGATTGGGATCAGGAGCAGAAGAAACGAACGGGAAAACACGGCGATCACCATTGCGCCGAAACGAACCAATATCTGACGGAAGATCTCGCCAGCTCTTAACGTCATTAAATTAACATATTCCTGTATATTTGGGGGCAAACGATGAAAAAAGCGCATCGTCCGCTCCCCCTGCATTTGGAGCTCCCTGGCATACGCCGGAACTTGGTTCAACGCCCGATTTAAATCCATGATAATCCTCGGCATAATCCATAACAATGCAGCTCCAATCATTAATAATAATACGAAGAAGACCGTAAGCACTGCCGATGAGCGGCGCGCTCCGCGTCGCTCGACCCATTGGACTGCAGGTTCGAGAAGAATCGAAAGGATAAAAGCCACAACGAACGGCCATGCAATCGTTCGCAGCAAGAAGAGACCCATCAAAAACAAAAGCAGCACGATGGGGAACCGGAGCCTTTTGAACCAATCAGCGCATGTCAAAACATGGGACCTCCTGTTTATTCTGTATTGCCCCGTTCAAAAACCAGGATATAGAGAAAGGGCGCCCCGAAGAGGACGCCCAACGGCCTTAATCCAACAACCGACGGGTGAAGGCCCAGGCTCCTGCTCGTGCCGCATCGCCAACCCGCATCGCTCGACGTCGAACAGCACTCATCGTACGTTTGGCCCTGCCTCGCATCGTACGGTTGTTCATCATCCGGCCTCTTGCAACCATTGCCCCGCCGGTAGCGGCTCCCAACAAACTGCCGACAATCAAGCCGCGAACCCACCGTTTCATGTTGCTCCACTCCTTTCTCCCTGTAACTAGTATTCTCCGTCCACGATTCAGTCAAACCCGTCCATGATTCGGTAAAAAAAAGCCCCCGGAAGAAATTCCGGAGGCTTTTCCAATACCCAACTTCATTGGATGGTTCCACCACCCAAGACCAAATCATCATGGTAAAAGACAGCTGCTTGCCCCGGAGTTACGGCTCTTTGGGGCTCTGTAAAGACAACACGCACCCCATGGGACTCTCCATAGATCGTTGCTTCCACTGGAGGAGCAGCATAACGAATCTTCACCATAACTCGCTGTTCCACAGGGACTTCATCATCGATGATCCAATTCAGGTCTGAAACGAAAAATTCCTTTGCCAAACAGTCCTCGGCGTATCCCACCACCACTTGGTTGGAATCGGGATCCAGGCGCACAATATAGAGCGGCCGATCCGCAGCAATTCCCAACCCCTTGCGCTGACCTACGGTGTAGAAGGCTACACCGGGATGTTCGCCCAATATCTTTCCGGATAGATCCACAATATGCCCAGGACGACGAACTGTCTCGGGACGATAATCCCGCAAAAACCGCCCATAATCATTATCTGGAATGAAGCATATCTCTTGGCTCTCGGCTTTCTCAGCGGTCTCAAAGGACCATCGGCGAGCCAACTCACGAACTTCAGGTTTCGTCAAGCCTCCCAAGGGAAAGACTGCCCGTTCCAACTGTTGTTGGGTTAAGCCATACAAAACATAACTTTGATCTTTTCGCCGGTCCGTCCCGCGATATAACAAATATCGGCCTGTGGAATGCCTTTTTCGTCGCACATAGTGTCCTGTTGCCACCGCACGGGCTCCCAATGCCTCAGCCTTCATCGAGAGCGCGGCGAATTTCACCCTATGGTTGCAGACAATGCATGGATTTGGCGTCTTGCCCGCTCCATACGCATCGGCAAAATAATCAATGACCTCCCGCTTAAATACCTCCTCAAAATTCATGGTGTAAAAAGGTATTCCCAATCGGTCGGCGACTCTCCGCGCATCATCCGCTGCATCCACTGAACAACAGCCGCCATCAGCCGGTGTACAGAGCGGTAGATCCTTTGGATAAATCTGCATCATGACTCCGATGACCTCAAAGCCGGCTTCCAGAAGAAGAGCCGCCGCCACCGAAGAATCCACCCCTCCGCTCATCGCAGCCACGATCTTGCAGCCTGGCTCTAGCCCATTAAAATCCTCATCCCGCATGGCGTTCCTGATAATCCTCAATGGCTCGGTGCAAAGCATCGGCAGCCAGATTGGAGCAGTGCATCTTTTGTGGAGGTAGGCCATCCAGAGCTTCGGCTACAGCTTTATTGGTGACAGTCTTAGCTTCGTCCAACGTTCTTCCCTTCACCAACTCCGTCACCATGCTGCTGGTGGCAATTGCCGCCCCGCAGCCAAAGGTCTTAAACTTAATATCTTCAATCCGATTTTCTTTGATCTTTAAATAAATCCGCATGATATCGCCGCAGGTAGCATTACCTACTTCACCAATGCCGTCGGCATCCGGAATCTCCCCAACGTTCCGGGGATTGGAGAAATGATCCATTACTTTGTCCGTGTACATGTGGCGCACTCCTTTCGTTCTAACGAATATAACGGAGACATTGAACGAAGCCGTTCCACGATCTCCGGCAGGACTTGGAGAACTTCATCAATATCCTGATCCGTGGTACTCTTTCCCAAGGTCAATCGCAAGGAACCATGGGCGATCTCATGGCATAAACCCATGGAGAGCAAAACATGGGACGGATCCAGGGATCCGGAAGTACATGCCGAGCCACTGGATGCGGCGATGCCCTTGAGATCCAGATTGAGCAGGAGCGATTCGCCTTCAATAAATTCGAAACTAAAGTTGGCGTTTCCCGGAAGTCGTTCGGTGCGGTGACCATTGAGCCTCACATGATCAAATTGACTCAATACCGTATCGATAAGCCGGTCTCTTAGCCGACTTATCCGTTCCCCAGTAAAGGCTATATTGGCATTGGCTATCTCAAGCGCTTTAGCCATCCCCACAGCACCCGCCAGATTTTCTGTTCCGGCTCGACGTCCTCGCTCCTGAGCTCCGCCATGAATCTGGGGATAAAGACGGACGCCTTTTCGAATGACCAATGCGCCAATGCCTTTCGGCCCATAGAATTTGTGGGCGGAAAGGGACAGCAGATCGACTCCGAGATCCTCGAAGTTCACTGGAATCGTTCCTACGGTCTGAACCGCATCGGTGTGAAAGAGAATACCGCGGGGTTTTAAGATTTGGCTTATCTCTCGAATAGGCTGAACAGTACCGACCTCGTTATTGGCATGCATGATCGTAACAAGAATCGTCCGATCGGTAATAGCTGCTTCAAGATCCTCCACGCGTACGCGGGCTTGATCGTCAACAGGCAGATAAGTGACCTCATATCCCTGTTTTTCCAGGGATTTGCACGCATCAAGAACTGCATGATGTTCAATGGAGGATGTAATGATATGATTTCCCTTGCCTTTTAATGATTCCGCCACCCCTTTGACGGCCAGATTATCCGCTTCGGAGCCTCCGGCAGTAAAGATGATTTGGGCAGTATCCGCCACACCCAATTCCCGTGCAATAGCAGCTCGCGCATCTTCTAAACCTCTTCGCGCTCGACGCCCTGCAGCATGAATGCTCGATGGATTACCAAAGATCTCAGTCATATAAGGCAGCATCGCCTGAACCACCTGGGGATCGGTGGGTGTTGTGGCTGCGTGATCCAGATATATTCGGCACATCGGAGTCGCTCCTTCCCAAACATTCAAATATTAATTCCTAGTAATTAAGTAGGTTTTCAAGAATATCTTAGCATATCCTGTTGAGACTGTCAATCTATTCCCTAGTATTGCCCTAGGCGTAAAAACCATAAACGAAAAAGAAAGAGCATCGACTAGGAGAGGCCACCAAAAATCTTGAAACATTAAAATTGGTCTACAACATATTGATAGCTAAAAATAGCCAATCACTATATGTTGTAGACCAATCCCATACATAGGTTTTTCAGTGACCTCCGACTAGGATGCAATCTTAAGCCGAATTACTATGTAGTCGGCCACGTCAACAACCGTTGACGCACGTAAAACGATGAAAATGGGTTGAATGAATGCCAAATCTGTCCACCCAGCCATAAATGACTCCATATCCCGGATGGATAAAGGGTGAGACGTTCAAGGATGAACATCAGTCGAACTGGGCTGAGTTTGGGTACGGTCC
>OBJA01001226.1_pt1 | contig 18506 bp, 14 predicted proteins | sample 1519751 | NCBI WGS metagenome assembly OBJA01 (sample SAMEA3881238, study PRJEB22517) | soil metagenome | biome: lake sediment; feature: soda lake sediment; material: sediment, water from around vicinity | place: India | collected 2013-12-23 | depth 3 m
ATTAGACATGTATGCAAAATCAGGTATCGTCGTTTTTAACACACCAGGTGCGAATGCCAATGCAGTTAAAGAACTAATACTTGCTGGCATGCTCCTTGCATCTAGGGATCTTTATGGCGGCATGAAGTGGATTGCTGAGAACCAACAAGATCCTGAACTCGTCAAAAACATTGAAAAGGTTAAATCGCGTTTTGGTGGAACTGAAATCTTTGGGAAAACGATCGGAATCATCGGTTTGGGTGCAATTGGGATGGAACTTGCCAAATCATGTATTTCACTTGGCATGAAGGTGTATGGAACAGACTCGTGCAACCAAAAAGATATACCTGAGGGCTTGATTCTTAAAACAAAAGCTGAAATCTACGAAGTTTCTGATTTTATCAGCTTAAATGTACCATTGTCACCAGAAACCAAGCACATGATTGACATCAATGCCTTGAATCAAATGAAAGATGGCGTGATTTTACTCAACTTAGCACGAGATGCCTTAGTCAATAACGATGACTTAGAGCAAGCCATCATTTCTGGCAAAGTTAGAAGCTATGTCACTGATTTTCCAAATTCAAAGACTGCTTCAATGAACCGTGTTATTGCGATACCTCATTTAGGAGCATCCACGGAGGAAGCAGAAGACAATTGCGCAGTCATGGCATCCCATCAAATCATGGATTATATCGACAAAGGGATCGTCAAAAATTCAGTGAATTATCCTGAGCTTACTTTAAATGAAAAGATGCACAAATATCGCATGGTGATTCTACATGATGCAAATGCGAATATCATGGAATCTTTAGACTTGCAAAACGTTTCAGTCAAGGTTTCTAAAAACGCAAACTATGGCATCACGGTGTTTGACTCTGATTATGCAATTGACCAAAATATGATCATTCGCATTCCAGGAGTCAATCGGATTAGATTAATCTAAGATCAACCACGATTTCAAAAAACTGAAATCGTGGTTTTCTTGTGTGGTGGTATGCTTAATAACTTGAGAGTGAAAATCTTCTACATGGGATAATGTCCAAAGACAAGGTGCTTACCGTAAGGTGAGAGCTGGGAAAAGTTGGTGACAAAATCTTGAATCGAGGAACACGAATCATATTAGGCAAATATTATGGATAAGGTTGCTATACAAACTAAAGCCGTAGACATCAAGCAATAATATTTTTTAATACAGAATAAAAAAAAAGGTTCATTTTTTATTAGAAGTATTGTAAAAATGGGTTAAAAGGTAGTATAATAAGAATGTCAAAAAATAAACGACTTTGATGGTCTTCGCTTATAATGAACTTAACGATCAGGATGAATTGTTTACAATTATGGATGAACTTCATAAAGATTTAACACTAGAAAACTCAATCAACACACTTCAAGAATTAGCTCAAAAAGGCTATATTTCAATGCCTGAATATCATCTACCAGAAGATCAAGTTTATGATAACAATGGTGATTCAAGATGGATATGCAAATGCACAGTTAGAAGTCATGCAATAGAAGAGAACGATCCTGCAACTTCTAAAAAAAGCGCAAAGAAATACGCAGCATACCTATGTATCTGTAACATTTGTGGATTGAAAGACCAATATGAAGACGAGGAAAACTAGACTTAGGTATTATCAAAATCAGACTATATTAAATTTTTTGCACCTGACCATACTAAACTACAGTGTATAGATGAAATTTTATTTAATATCTGTCCAACGAAACTGGTATCTGGCTAGTTATGTACGTTTAATGTTTATCACGGAGTATCTAGAAAATGAGTTGACTATCTTTGAAGAAGGAATTTTGACAAAAGAAGAAGCCTATAAAAATTTACTTTATTCATTCTAATAGGTATAAATAATACACAATAAAAATTAAAGGGAGATAAGTAATGCTTAAAAAATTTTTATTATTAATGGTATTCTCTTTACCATTGTTTTTATTTGGATGTAATCATGAACAACCAATAAAATCACCAGAGTATGATGTGATTTTTTTCGATTATGAAGGCACTGTCATAAAGACTGAATTAGTTAAAGAAGGTCATTTTGCAACTGCTCCAACCTTACCAAATCGTGAAGGGTATAGGTTTATTGGTTGGAATCAAGATTTTAGTAATGTAAAAGCAGATATAATGGTTTATCCTTTATATGAAGAAATAATTGTTCAATATAAAGTTGAATTTTTAGATTATGATGATCAACTATTAAAAGAAGAAATTGTGATAGCTGGAAATAATGCCACTCCTCCAATTAATCCATTCCGATATGGTTATGTTTTTATTAATTGGAACCAAGATTATAGGGATGTAAATAGTGATTTAACAATTAAAGCTATTTATGAAGAAGAAACAAATGTATATAGTGTAACCTTTTATGATCATAATGATATGATTATGAAAGAAGAATATGTTTTAAAAAATTCAAATGCAACTGCTCCAACTCTTAATTTACCAGATGGTTATAAATTTTTAGGATGGGACAAGAGTTTTGAAAATATTAATGCTAATATTATTGTAAAACCATTATTATCATTTGAATATGTGGTAGTTAATTTATTTCTAAATGATAATTTATATAAAACGATTAAAGTTGTGAAAGATGCTGTGTACACATTTGAAAATATTCCATCTTTAGATTTTATGGGTTGGTATACTGATGCAACCACCCAAACAAAAGTCACTACTCCTAGTATAAAAATAAGTGAATCAATTGACTTTTATGGGAAGTTCAATTACAATCATTCATTTAATTATGCACTTAATGCTGATCAAACTTTAACGATTACAGGATTTAATGGTGATTATCGTCAAATCATGATCATTCCATCTTCAATAAATGGTGTTAAAGTAAGTAGTATAAGCTCTAATGCTTTTAAACATTTTGTTGATATTGAACATTTAATCATTGAAGAGGGTATTTTATATATTGGTGAATATGCATTTCTTTCTTGCGTTTCATTAAAAACTGTAATAATTCCTAATTCTGTTAAATTTATGCTTAAAGGTGCATTCAAAGATTGTATCAATTTAACCGATATAAAATTATCAGAGAGCTTAAATGAAATATGTGATAACATGTTTGAAGGGTGTACAAATTTAAAAACCATTATTATTCCTAATAGTGTAAGTATACTCCATCCATATATATTTAGAAATAGTGGCTTAACTACTATTCATATTCCTAGTAATGTAAAAATCATCTCTTCTAGCTTTCAAGATAGCAAACATTTAAAAACCATTACGATTGATGAAGGGTTAGAAAAAATTACAGATTCTGCATTTTCAGGTTGTAGTGCTTTAGAAGAAATTAAATTGCCGAATTCAATAACTAGTTTGGGAATTGGTATTTTTGGTAAATGTAGTAGCCTTAAAATAATGACAGTTCCTTTTATACCCGGATTAACCTCAGGAACATCAATGATAAATTTCTTTTCTCATTATGAATTCGATAATTGTTACCCTGTTCAAACAGATACAGTTCCTAGTTATATTCCCAATAGTTTGGAAGAAGTTAATCTAACAAAGGGAGGTATCAAATTACCATTTTCCGCTTTTGCTGGATTAAAATCGGTTAAGAGGATATCTTTTCCTAACGATATTATTCATATCGGCGGTAGATGTTTTGCCGGTATGGAAAGCCTTGAAGAAATTTTTATTCCTAAATCGGTTTTATTAATCTACAATGACGCATTTATGGGTTGCACAAACTTATCTATCTTTACTGACCTTGAATCTAAAGGGGCTTATTGGCAAGAAAATTGGAATTCATCAAATTGTCCAATCTATTATAAAACAACCAAAGAGGGCATTAAATATCAAGTCCAATTTGTTGACTATGATGGAACAATCTTAAATGAGCAGAATGTTATTATAAATAAAGGTGCTACCGCTCCAATTAATTTGGTTCGCCCAGGATTTTTGTTTAAGGGGTGGGATCAAGACTTCTGTCAAGTAACACAAGATTTAACTGTTAATGCTGTATATGAGCAAACCAATCAAACTTATTTAGTTTCATTTTATGGATATAACGGGGTTTTATTAAAAGAAGAGGAAGTTGATGAAAATGGTCAAGCCAATCCTCCATTTATTCCTAGAGTCAATGGCTATGAATTTTGTGGATGGGATAAAAAATTTGACATAGTTACTTCGAATTTAATTGTAAATGGTAATTATAAAGAAGTTAAATATCAAATAAATTTATACATTAATAATCATTTATATAAGTCAATGCTCTTATCAAAGGATGCTCAATTTATTTTAGATGATTTTTCAGGAATAAATTTTTTTAAGGGTTGGTATTTAGATAGCAAATATTCTCAAAGTGCTAATATAAGTAATATTGTCTTTGATCATCAAAATTTCTATTGTAAATTTGATTACAATTCTTTCTTTACCTATACTTTAAATGGTATTGGTGTAACGATAACCGGATATATAGGATCTTATCAAAAGATTTTGGTAATCCCTAATTATATTAATGGTTATAAAGTCATTTCAATAGGCGAAAAAGCTTTTAGCCAAAACAATAATATTGAACATTTAGTTATTCCTCAAGGAATTTTATATATTGGTGGTTATGCTTTTGAGAACTGTTATAATTTAAAAGTTGTATCAATGGAAAATAGTAACGCTATATCTATTGGTCAAGGAGCTTTTCAAAATTGTGTTTCATTAGAAAAAATAGATTTGCCAACTACTATAACAACAATTAGTCAATCATTATTTGAAGGTTGTTCAAGTTTAAAAAGTTTTAACATCAATAAATCAATTACATTAATTGATAGTTATGCTTTTTCAAAAACTGGTTTACAAAATATCTATATTCCAAGTAATGTATTACATATTAGTTTTTATGTGTTTAAAGATTGCTATTCTTTAACAAGCATTACATTTTCGGAAGGTTTAAAAACGATTGGTTATAACGCTTTAGCTAATTGTCAATTATTAACCGAAGTTACTTTACCGAATAGTTTAAGAACAATTTATTCTGGTATTTTTAGTGGTTGCTCAAACTTAAGAAAATTAAGTGTTCCATATCTTGGTGAAACAGTTAATAAACAAAATCGAGAATTTTGTAAGTTATTTGGTAGTTCTTCATATGAAAATTGTTATAAGATTGAATATAGTTGGAATAATTTTTATTATATTCCAAAAAGTTTAATTGAAGTAACCTTAACTAATGCAAACAATATTCCAGAATATGCTTTTGAAGGAATGATTTATATTGAGCAAATTAATTTACCTAATACCATAAACATGATTAGAACTCATAGTTTTAAAGACTGTACTGGTTTAAAAGAAATATTTATTCCAAATTCAGTTTTATATATTTCTTCTAGTGCTTTCACAAACTGTACCTTAACAATTAAATGTGAGCACTTAGAAAAGCCTTCTAATTGGGGAGATAATTGGCATTCAAATTGTGTGGTTGTATGGGGCCAAACAATAAACTAAAAATATTTAGAAGAGGTACCTTACACAAGTCATTCAAAAATTACATAAAGTTTTATTCTTCTTTATTTTAAAAAGTGAAGGCAAATGCGAACTTCACTTTTTATTATAACTATAAGTTGTAGAATTAATTGACATGACTCTAATGATGTTGTAAAATACGAGTATGATAAATTGGAATAGGCACCGTTTTTGATATAGATAAATGAATTAGAGTAATTGGACTCAAAATATGCATTATGTAGGAAGTACTCTATTTAATCCTTCTCTCAAAATCATAATAGCAATGAATATTGTAAATTCAGTACTAATAATCGAAATTAACAGAAGAGAATAAGGTCTGTAATTATTATTATACAACTAGTTGTAATATAAAAAAATAGCAGAAAAAATAACCATAAAGGAAAAGTAAATATATATGAATAATAAAGATGTAAATTTGGTTGCTCCACATTTAAGTCATATGAGTGAAGTGAAAAATTATATAAAAGAGACATTAGAAATTGAACATAAGGTAAGTGGTGATGGAGAAGTTTCAAAGTTTTCCAATTATGAAGAATGGTTATCTTTTGAAAATAAATTGCATTATAAAGACACTACTCCACAACACCTTGTTCCTGGTCATACTTTCTTCTTGATGGATAATCAAGAATTAATCGGAATAATTAATATTAGGTATGAATTGAACGATAACTTGTTAAAATGTGGTGGCCATATTGGCTATAGTATTAGACCAAAATATAGAAACCTGGGCTATGGTAAATTACAACTTCAATTAGCTTTAGAAAAATGCAAAGATATTGGCTTAGAAAAAGTATTACTAACTTGTAAGAAAACAAATTTTGGTTCGAAAAGAGTAATATTATCATGTGGTGGTTTTTTGGAAAATGAAATCAATATTAAAGAAAATGTAGTGGAACGTTACTGGATTGAATTATAATAAAATATATTGGTTTTCAATTTTTTTGCACATAAGTAAAACAAGGGACATTGATAAATCCATATTACTAAAAGGAGTCTAACTATTATGAATTATATTATAAAAACTTCAAGAATTAAGGTTCGACAAGTTGAGATCGAAGATGCTATATATTTTACTAATTGGTGGAATGATGGAAAATTGATGGAATCAGTAGGTTTTAAAAATGGGTTGAATATAAGTCTAGACAAGGTTAAAGAAAGATTATTAAAAAGCATAGAATCAAATAACACAAAAATCTTTATTGTAATTGATTCAATCAATAATAAACCTATTGGTGAGTTATCATATGGTCAATTAGATAATGAGGATAAGTCTTGCAGAATTGGGATGAAGATATGTGATTTATCTTATCAAGGTAAGCACTACGGATTAGAATCATTATGTGAATTTAATAAGTATTTATTTGATACATTTTCTCTTGATAAAATTTTTATTGATACATTACTAGCAAATACTAAAGCAATTAATTTATATAAAAAAATCGGCTCTAAAACAATAGAAATAGTAGAATCTTTTTGGACAAATCCAGAAGGTATTTCATGTGATGCTATATTTTTTCAATTAGATAAAAATGATTTTTATGATTTCTTAGGGATATTTTCTAATTATCAAAATATTTACCCCCAATGATTTATATGATTGTATAATATTATCAAACAAAAAACCATTTATTCTTTAGAGAATGTCTTTTTGATTATTTTGAGAATCTAAAAGAAAAGAAATATAACTATCAATTAAAAAGAGATTTAAAAACACTATTATAAAAATGATAGCATCAGGAAAAATTAGAACGTATTAATCAATTGATTATAGGTAAACATACCTAAGGTATAATGTAAAAATTTTTGTGTAATCATTTTTGAATATTATGGATTAAAAAATTATATATTTTAATTAATGTTAAAAAATAAGCTTATATAAATTGTTATAAGGATGTAAGGGAGAAAATATTATGAAAATTGACATTAGTGATAACAAGACATCATTTCGTGCATCAATTGCAAGAGCTTCAGTAAGTATCTTCACTAATCTACCAAGATTAAATGGTGATAAGGGTTTAGAAACTAGTGCAAAGGTTGCAAGAAAGTTGCATTTTTGGCGAACACCAAAAAACTGTAAACTAACAAAATATGATCTCGACGGGCTACCAGTCGAAGTTTTAGAAACCGTTAACGGAAACACGAATAAGGTTATTCTCCAATTTCATGGTGGCTGTTACTATATTGGTTTTAATGATTTGTATCGAAAAATGGCTCTTCAATATTCAAAAGTAAGTCAAGGAGCAACCATTGTTTCAATTGATTATCGGACGGCTCCAGAAGCGACGTTTCCAGCTGCTTTAGAAGATGCCCTAAAAACTTGGGATTGGCTTCTTCAACAAGGATATAAAGAAGAAAACATTATTGTTGCTGGTGACTCTGCTGGTGGAAACCTTGCTTTAACTTTAGGCCTAACATTGAGAGATCAAAATCGAAAATTACCAAAAGCCTTTATTCTGATGTCACCATGGACCGATATGGCACGGAATGGTGAATCATATAAAACGAATGTTTTAAAAGACCCGATGTTTGGCGGCAAAGTTTCAAAAGCGGAAACGATGACATTAATTTGGTCATATATGGGCGATCATGACCCATATGATCCGTATTTATCACCAGCATATGGTGAATATCATGACTTTCCACCAATGTTAATCCAAGTCGGAACATATGAGGTTCTTGAAAGTGATTCGGAAACGGTCTATAATAAGGCAAAAGCAGCCAATGTTGATGTTACTCTTACAAAATTTGTTGGCATGTTCCATGTTTTTCAATTAGCAGGTAACATTATTCCAGAATCTAAATATGCATGGGAAGAAGTAAAGGAATTTGTTTTAAAACACTTCTATTAGACTTGCCAGATTTAATCATAAACGAGTATTTTGACTCGTTTTTTTTTATAAATGATGAATGTCTTTATTTCTTGCTTTATCAATGTTATAATATGTTAACTTAATGGTTGAAACTAAGGAGAAAAAAACAATGAAAAAAATATTGGTTGTGGAAGATGATCTTTATATTGGGAACATGATTGAAGAATTATTGACTCTTCATCATTTTGCTGTTACTAGAGCTTATTCTGGCTCAGAAGCAGTTCTTCAATATCAAAGCATAAAACCAGATTTAGTTTTACTCGATTTAATGTTACCGGGTTTATCTGGAGAAGAAGTATTAGCAAAAATTAAAGATAACGGAACTCCGATTATTATCTTAAGTGCCAAAAGCAGTAAGAGTGATCGCATCAATAATTTGTTGAATGGTGCTAATGATTATCTAACCAAACCATTTGATAATGATGAATTATTAGCTCGAATCGAAGTGCAACTACGTAACAAACATCAAATCAAAAGTGAAAAGATTACAATCGATGAAATCACAGTTGATAAGAGTACTTATCAAGCCTATGTTAATGATCATGATTTAAAACTAACAAAATCAGAATTTTTAATTTTAGCTCTTTTAATGTCAAAACCCAATCATGTTTTTTCGAGAACGATGATTTTCGAAAAAATCTGGGATTGTGAAGCAATTGGGGATGAAGAAGGAATTAAGGTTCATATTAGTAATCTTCGCAATAAACTAAAAGAATTCACAAATAAGAAATATATCGAAACCGTTTGGGGAGTTGGCTTTAAATTTAATGCATAATCTTTACGATTTCTTAACGTTTGCTTATCTATTTCTAAATATCTATACGATATAATAGTAGTGCATGGAGGTAATAAATATGGAATATATTCTTAAAACCCATAATTTATGTAAAAAATACAAAACAACACTTGCTCTTGATAATGTCTCAATGAACATCAAGAAAGGTGATATTTATGGATTTGTTGGCAGAAATGGCGCTGGTAAAACAACACTTATCAGATTAGTAACGGGATTAGCTTATAAAACAGGTGGAGAATTTGAACTTTTTGATGTATCTGATAGTAAAGATTTAAAAGATGCGCGCAGAAGAACAGCGGCAATCGTTGAAAGTCCATCGATTTATTTGAATATGAATGCTTATCATAATTTGATAATGCAATGTAAAGTCTTAGGAATTGTTGATGAAAAACAAGTGATCGAAACCCTAGAATTGGTTGGTCTTCCGACATCAAAGGATGATAAAAAAGTTGCAAGAAACTACTCTTTAGGAATGAGACAACGGTTAGGAATTGCTGTGTCTCTAATTGGTAACCCTGACTTTCTTATTTTGGATGAACCAACAAACGGCCTTGATCCGCAAGGAATCATTGAAATCAGAGAATTATTAATTAAACTTAATCGTGAACACAATATTACAATATTAATTTCAAGCCACATTTTAGGTGAACTTTCAAAACTAGCAACATGCTATGGTTTTATCAACAATGGAAAATTGATTAAAGAAATTTCCGCAACTGAACTTATGGAATCATGCCGTAAATCAATTAAACTTGTTGTTAGTTCAACTGCAAACCTTGCAACAGTTCTTGAAACAGTATTGAAAATAACAAACTTCAAAATCTTAAATGATAAAGAAGTAACCATTTATGATGATGTAGAAGTGTCAGTATTAGTTAGTACATTAATCAATAATGGCATTTCGGTTGTAAATATCTTTAATCAAAACGAAGATTTAGAAGGATACTTTATTAATTTAGTCGGAGGAAAACACTAATGTTGAATTTACTTAGAGCAGATTTTTATAAATTTAAACTTGATAAAACTTTTCTTGTGATCTTAGTTATCTTAATGGGATTTGTAATGATGAATACTGTAACCTATTTTATCCTAAGATATATGGAATTAGACCCAGCTTTAGGAGCCTTAATTGGTGAAATGAACGGAAAAGGCCTATTCTTAATGTCATTTAATCTTTTCAATAATGTGGGTTTACTAATCCCAGTTGTTCTTTGTTTATTTATCGGAAAAGAATTTACCTTTGGAACGATCCGAAATAAGTTAATTACGGGCAAATCTCGTACTGAAGTTTATTTGTCACACTTGTTTACAGTCTTCGTAATGGGTTTATTATTATCAGCATTTTATGCGATTATGTCATTATTAGTTGGATCTGTCTTTTTAGGTTTTGGGACAGCAATCACCGGTAAAGTGATTGTAGATACTTTAAAGATTTTCTTATTTGGACTTATCTTAAGCATTTTCTCATATACAATTAGTACGTTTTTCTCATTTGTTTTAAAGAATACGACTTTTGCAATTGTTTTAAGTATCGTTACACTTTTAGTCATAGGAATCGTTGCGACAACTTTAACAGGTTTAAATGCAACCCTTGATAAAGTTCTTGGGTTTACTGTTATTGGCCAATCATTAGCGGTTATGTCAGGTAATGTATCTACCATAATGGGCTTAAAAATTCTTTTGTCGACTGTTGTATTTTGTGGACTTATAACTTTCTTAGGAATAGTGCATTTCAAACATGCTGATTTAAAATAAGGAGTAATTCATATGGTGATTTATTTGCTTCCAATTTTCATAATCATCTCAATTTATTTTGCCTATCGTTATTTTTCTTTGTATTATGACATTAAGGCGATCAATAAAAGATTGAAGTTATTAAATAAAACTGAAACAAACCTTTTAGTTGATTCTTTATCGATGAATAAAGAGGCAATTAAACTCGCCAAACTGATTAATCAAAACTTAAAAGATATCAATGCCTTCCGTTCAAAAATAAATCATGAAGAAGCAGAGCTTAGAAATACAATTGCAAATATCAGTCATGACTTAAGAACACCAATTACATCAATTTTAGGATACTTGCAACTGTTTCAATCCAGTACTAATCTCAGTGATAAACAAGCTAATTATTTAGAAATTATCACAAGTCGCATCCATAATTTAAAACAATTGATTGAAAATTTATTCTCTTATTCAATTGTTTACGATACCATTGATTTATTGAATTTAAAACAAGAAAACATCAATTTAATCTTAGAGGATTCGATTGCAATGTATTATCAGGATTTGATTACGAAGAAAATAACGCCAGTAATTGAAATCCCTGATCAACCAATCTATAAGAATGTTGATAAATTAGCTTTAAAACGGGTTTTTAATAACTTAATTTCAAATATTTTAAAATATGGTGTAGGGTCAATGAAAATTAGTATTACAGATGAAAAAATCATCTTTGAAAACAAAACCAATAGTTATGACCAAATTGATGTTGGGAAAATTTTTGATCGCTTTTTCACTGTCGCACAAGCACGAAATAATAACTCAATGGGAATCGGTTTAGCAATTTCTAAAAGTCTAATTGAGAAGATGAACGGAAAAATTGAAGCTTCACTCGATAGTGATACGCTTGCAATTACAATATATTTAGAAAATTAATGGTGAAAATCACCATTTTTTCTTTTGTAATCCTTATCAATTAAAAAATGGTAGAAATAAGGAAAAAATCGTGATATAATTAATTTATTGAAAAATTAAGTAGGAGATTTTTTAGAATGAGAAAACTTATTAATTTATTAAAAACAAGCTTAATTGTGATCCTTTTTTATTTTATTTCATTTATTCATGTTAACAGTAGTGAAGAAATCGGGCCTAAATTTTTTCCTGGTCCTTTTACATTTGATTTACTGCTTATGAGTGATGATGTTGTTGAAGTTACCGAAGAAGAGGTTGTCTTCAGTTTTAATCAAATCGGTTATGATTCTAACGTCTTTGCCTTAGTTGAAAGTAATTATACATTGTTTGCAGGGACTGCAAAAACAGTCAAAATTGGATTTCCAATTATAGCTAGTAAAGATTCAGAAATAATTGATACGAATAATTTCCACTTATCGGTTAATTCAGCTTTCCTAACGCCAACGCTTGAATCGGGCCAAATTATTAATTATGGAACAAAACCACAATCAATTGCATTTGATGATATCTCAGACTTATTAAATCCAAAAGACTTTTCTTTTTCAGAACATTTACAGGGTTATTTTTATCAATTTTCTTATCCTTCAGGAATGGATAAAATTAAAATCAAATTTCCATATAATAATAGTCAAAAAATAATCTATAATGGTTTTAGTGACGTAACATGTAAATATAACCACTTTGAAGGAACAATTAATACCTGGTCTGACCCGTTTTTATTTGTTACTTATTCCGAAGTTAATCTTCTACAAACTGGCATTATCGGAGTTAAAAGTACCTTGATGTCTTATAATGAATTTTTTAATAATTATTCTGATATTGATGATCTTAATGCAGCTAAAAAATTTGATGTATTTTTAAGATCTGATTCACAGAAAGATGGAATTGCTTATTATAATTTATATGATGATTATGGCTCGAACCGGATCTATTTCCTTGAATATGAAGTTCCCCTAACTGCAAATGTAAATTATTTAAGCTTTACTTATTATATGACTGGTAAAGGCAATAAATATAATAATCCATCACGATATACCTTTACTTTCCATACATCACCAATGGTTCAATGGCATCGAGTCCAAAATTTCTCACTTAAAGTTATTACCCCTTCATCTTATCCATATGTTTTGGATAGTGAATTTGAATATGTTGAGAGCCCTGGTTTTTATCAATATCAACTTTCGGAGGTAAATGAACAAAAACCGATTACAATAATCATCTCTAAAACTGCTACCATTCCGACCTTTAGTGTTTTTGGAATTGTTATGTTGATTTTTTATATCTTAGTCGGACTTATTATTGGTTTAGTCTTTTTAATTGCTTATAAGAAAAGTCACCGACTTGTAAGAAGAAAATTATAAATTTAAGGAGGTAAGAAGAAATGATAAGAGCAAATCTGAATAAAATTCTACAACTATTAATAATCTTATTCGGATGTTTGTTTTTTAGTTCTTCATCCCTTAGTGCTTTAGAAAGTGACAGTGAAATATTCTATCATTTTGATATTATCCCAATCACTGATCATAACGTTCATGTTGTTAGCGAAGAACTGATTTTTGATTTCCGCCATTATGATTTTAAGGTTTCTCAACCTTCATGTATTATTAATGCCAATTATAAAATGCTTAATTCTGATGCTACTAAAACAATCAAAGTCGGATTTCCGTTTATTAGTTCATTTGATCGTGTAACCCAAAATCAAAATCATATCAGCATCAAAGCCAATAATGAAGATATAGCTTACGAATTAGCTTATGGGGTACGCTATTCAGAGCTTGATATTACTAATCTTAACCTGATTAATCCATATTCATATATTTATCATGAAGATTTAAAATTCCCTGATGATTTAAAAGGATTTATCTATAAATTGAATTTCGATAGTGGTGATTATAATATTAGAGTTAGCTATAACAATCAAAAACAAGATAAAATTGTTTTTCATACCTATCAAGAACTCACCTCGCAAACCCCAGCTGTCTTTTATTTGGATGCGAAAAATGTCCTAAATGAATATGAATTTTTTATCAATCGGGATGTTAACTTGATCTTATCCCAAGGGGAATATACAAAAGAAGAAATATCATTTAATGATTATGTTGAGTATATTTACCAAAAAGATAACCGAAATTATATTCCTAAAGACCTTTACTATCGTTATTTCTATCATTTTTTGGAATCAGATGCTATTTTTACAAACCGTTATCTCTTTCAAAAAGAGTATAATGAAGAGCGGTTAATGATGTATCTTTTTGATTTAAACATGAGAGGAAATAATAATATTAATGATGTTATTATTTCCTATGAAGCTTATCCTTCGTATGCAAAGACTTCATATAATTATAAATACTTGCCTTTAACTGATAGTTGGAATTCTTTTGGTGAAATGAAGGTAAAAATCTTTCTTAATTTAGAAGCTCCATATTTACGTGATGCTAATTTAAGTTTAAGTAAAATTGATGATTTGCATTATGAAGCCCAATATCTCTTGACTGATTCTTATATAACCTTTTCGATTGCTTCTGAGCCCTTAACAAAAATCTCCGATTTAGAGATAAAAATTGGGTTAATCATTTTAGGAGCGGAAATAATTGTTATTTTTGGGGCGATATTAGCTTTCACGGGTGCAAAAAAGCGCAAAAAAATGAAGAGAATTTAAACTCTTCATTTTTTCTTTATCCTAACTGATTGAAGATCATGAATGTTGCAAGTGAAAAATAGACTGCAATCGCCAAGATATCATTTAAGGTGGTTATAAATGGTCCGGATGCTACTGCCGGATCAATTTTTAGTTTATAAAGGAGGATTGGGACCAATGAACCAAACAAGTTAGCCATCGTTAGCGAAACGAAAATCGATAACCCAACGACAAAACCGACTTGAATGACATTCTGATCAAAATCTTTGCGGATATATAAAAGTAAACTTGAGAATAAAAACGAAAGAATTCCTAAAATTATCCCTGTTCCTAGTCCTAATGTTATTTCTTTTAAAAGATGTTTAATAACATAACTTTTTTGTGAAAGTTCATCTTGAGCAATTTTCCGGATTGTGATCGCTAGTGATTGGGTTCCACAGTTACCAGCTAAACCAAGAATGATTGGTTGAAAGATAACTAAAACAGTTAAAATTTCAAATAAATAATCGAAAGAAGAAATTACGATTGAGACAAAGATATTTAATATTAATAATAACGATAACCACGGAAGCCGCTTTTTAACTGATTCAAGGGTTGATTCATAGTGTTCTTCGGAGGTTGTTAAACCGGCAAGTTTTGCATAATCTTCATCAGCTTCATCAACAATTGCTTCTAAGGCATCATCCATTGTGATAATTCCTTTTAAGATCCCATTATCTAATACAGGTAGATCATATATATCATAGTTTTTAATTATTCTAATAACATCTTCGATTTTTTCATTAGCGTTAACGGCAATAAATTTATCATTCATAATGCTATCAACTAAACAAGGTGATTTCGTAACAATAACTTTCTTTAAGTCAAGTGTTCCCAATAATTTACCATCATTATCAATAATAAAAGAAGTATTGATTGTTTCGGCATCAGGAGCTTCGGTGACGATAACTTTCATTAAGTCTTTGACATCACTGCCGCTTTTAATTTCAATGTAATTGCTGTTCATAATTGCACCAGCACTGTCTTCATCATAATCAATTAGTTTTTGAATGTCAATGCGGTCATCATCTTCTAAAAACTTAAGAATTGATTCGGCTTTTTCTTCATCAAATTCGTTGATTAAATCGGCAGCATCATCGGGCTCCATTTCACTGATAATTGATGCTAGCTTTTCAACATTAATATCTTCCACAACCTCGATCGTGTTAGGAGTATCAAGATAAGAAAAAATATTGGCTAATTCTTCATTGGTAAAGACGGCATATAGTTTTTCACGATCTTCTTCATTAAGACTAGTAAAGCATTCAGCTAAGTCAAGGGGATGATAAAAATTTAAGGCTTCCCGAAGTTCTCTTAAATCCTCTGTCTTTTCGACTAAATTAATAATGTCTTGATTTATGTTATTTGCCATTTATTTTTCCTCCTAGACCAGATTTAAGAATGAAATTGCAAGGCCAAAATAAATTAAGATGGCAATAATATCATTTAATGTTGTAATAAAAGGTCCACTTGCGACCGCAGGATCAATTCCAATCTTGTTAAACATAAAGGGAAGAAAGACCCCAAATAATCCTGAAAAGATTAAAGTAATTGTCATTGACGAAGCAACAACAACTGCAATCATCAAAATATCAACATCTGCGCGTTTGATTGTTAAGAATAAAAAACAAACGATAAACGAAAAGATTCCGATAATAAAGCTATTTGTAATATTTATCTTTATTTCCTTAAAAATATATTCTCTGACCCGTTTCGCATTATCAAGATCCCCTTTGCCTAAAGTCCTAATTGCTACTGCAAGTGATTGGGTTCCGATATTTCCTGCCATATCTAAGATAAGAGTTTGGAAAAAGATTAAAACCGTAACCTGACGGATAACATCTTCAAAAATGCCAATGACATTGGAAATGATCATACTTAAGACCAAAAGAATAATCAACCATGGAAGTCTTTTTAAAAGCATTCTTTGCAAACTGACATCTTCACCGATATCGCTTACAACCCCAGCTAATTTTCCAAAGTGTTCAGTTACATCATCCTCGACGGCATCAATCGCATCATCAATCGTGATAATTCCAACTAAGTCACCATTATCTAAAACTGGCATTGCTGAGATCCCATAGTCATTGATTTTATTAATAACTTCTTGACGCTCTTCATTAACATCAACTGCGATGATATTTGTTTTCATAATAGCATTGATTGACATCGGACTTCTTGCAATAATTAATTCTTTTAATCCAAGTAATCCGACTAACTTCTTATTTTTGGTAACGAATAAGGGATCGATAACTTCGGTTTCATCGGCTTCATTGATTAATAACCGCATTGCTTTTTTCACATCTAAATCGCTTTCGATTTCAATGTAGTTTGTTGTCATCATGGCGCCAGCCGTATCGTCTTCATATTTACGTAAAATATTAAGTTCATCTTTTGTTTCAATATTAATTTGTTCTAAGTATTCTTGAATTTGTTCTTCGTTATCAAGTTCTTTTAAGACTCGCGTTGCATCATCGACTTCCATTTCCTGAAGAATGGAAGCTCCTTGATTAGGAGTCAAATCTTTTAGAAAATCAACAACATCATCTTGTTCAAGATACTCAAAAATATCAGCAATAAATTTATTGTCTAAAACCTGATAAATTTTTCGTCGATTTTCTTCATCTAATTCATTAAAAACTTTTGCTAAGTCGTAGGGGTGAAAATCATGAAGTTTACTTTCGAGGACTGTTAAATCCTGTTCTTCATTAATTAGGGTGTAGATAATATCAAAAATTTCAATATCTTTCATTTTTTTCACTTCCTTTTCAAGCAATTATTTCTTAAATATTATACTATATTTACTAATTTTTGTAAATTAGAAAATATTATGACAAGAAAAAGCATAATTTTTTGACTTAATTTGATATAGTAGATGAGAAGAAGAAGGAGAAATAAAATAATGCGTTTTCGAAATGAGTGGCTGTTGTTTGTCTTTTTATCTATTATATTCTTAAGCATTGGTGTTCTTTTAATACCTTTAGTTACAAATATTGATTTTCTACGATACCAATATCTATTTTTTGGAGCGGAAATTGTGATTTACATTTGTTGTTATTTACTAAAAATGATAAAGTATTATCCGCAAAAACATGCCAATTTGCGTTTATTACTAACAATTGAAATCATTATTGTTTTTATTTTAGCAATTGAGATGATAATGAGATATTTTAACATTTTCTTAATCAATAACTCATTTATCTCTTTAGGAATTCTTTTGTGGATTCGAGGTATTAACGGTATTATTCGTGGGCATTATCTGCTTGTATATCAAAAAATAGAAATGATATTTAATCTTTTCCTTATTACTTTCGGTTCATTAATTTTTGGGAGGTTACTGTTGATAATGATTGTCTGATAGACAATAAAGAATATTTTTTATTTTTAAGATATTTATTAAATGGTCGTTTTATGTTAAAATTATATTAGAGGATAAAAAAAATTATGAAATTACCAAAGGCAGTTTGTACGACAATCGAAATGTTGGAAAAGAGCGGTTATGAGGCTGTGGTTGTTGGTGGAGCTTTACGTGATTATTTGCTAGGTAAAACTCCACATGATTACGATATTTCAACCAATGCTCTTCCAAGTGAAGTAAAAGCCGTTTTCCATAATTTCTATACCATTGATACTGGAATTAAACACGGAACTGTCACCGTTTTTATTAATCATCATCAGATTGAAATTACCACTTACCGCTCGGAAACCGATTATGAAGATTTTCGCCATCCGAAAAAAGTTACATTTGTCGGTGACTTAAAGACTGATTTATCAAGACGTGATTTCACAATCAATGCCATTTGTTATAATCAAGAAATAATTGATTTGTTGGGGGGCATTAACGATCTAAATAATAAACTAATTAAGGCGATTGGGTCCGCACATATGCGTTTTTACGAAGATCCATTACGAATTCTAAGAGCGTTAAGGTTTGCTTCAACGCTTGAGTTTGCGATTGAAGTAAATACCCAAGAAGCGATTTTTGAATATGCGTTTTTACTGGAAAAAGTT
>OBJA01001227.1_pt1 | contig 18498 bp, 15 predicted proteins | sample 1519751 | NCBI WGS metagenome assembly OBJA01 (sample SAMEA3881238, study PRJEB22517) | soil metagenome | biome: lake sediment; feature: soda lake sediment; material: sediment, water from around vicinity | place: India | collected 2013-12-23 | depth 3 m
GGTTAGAATACCGGCCTGTCACGCCGGGGGTCGCGGGTTCGAGTCCCGTCCACTCCGCCATATCGTTTTCGCCTTTAACAATCCAGTCATGGCGATGTGGCATCTTTTTCTCCTCCTGTTTTTCCCGATTTTCTTTTTTTCGGATAGTTATCGTGTTTGATTTCGTAAACAAAAAAAAGACGGTCGTTCAGATCGTACTTCTGATTGCTGTTCTGCCTTTCATGTTCTGGGGAGTAGAATCGTATCGAAGCGCCGGTGATGCGGGCTATGCTGCAGTCGTAGATGGTGAGGAAATAAGCCGTCAGGAATATGAGCAGGCGATACGTAATCAGCAGGAAAATCTGCGTAATATGTTAGGGGAAAAATTTGATGCGAGCCTGCTGGATAATCCACAGATGCGTTTGGCTGTTCTGGAAAATCTGATTCAGGAGAGACTGTTACGCCGTGAAGCCGAGCGAATTGGATTGACAGTTCTGGATTCCCGCCTGACCTCCGAGATTCAGAACATCTCATTCTTTCACGAAGATGAAAAGTTCTCATACCAGCGTTATCGTGATCTGCTACAGCGCCAGGGAATGTCACCCGCAATGTTTGAAGCAAGAGTAGCAGGTGAGCTCATGCGCCAGCAATTGGTGGAAGGTATCACCGGAAGTGTCATCGTGCCCAGAACGGTTGCAGGCAAGGTGGCATCACTGAGTGCAACAGCATATGAAATCAACCGGGTGACGATCAGTCCTGATCAGTATATTGACCAGGCTGAGCCGGATGAGGCCGCCATTCAGTCGTACTATGACAGTCATTCTCAGGATTTCACACTGCCGGAAAGGGTTAAAGTGGAATATGTTGTGCTGTCACTGGATGAGCAAGCCCGGCAGGAACAGATTTCTGATGAAGAAATCAGAAAATACTATGATGAGCATCAGGATGAGTTTGGTCAGACGGAAGAGCGGAGAGCTAGCCATATATTGCTGAGTGTTCCTGCGGATGCTACGGCAGAACAGAAAGCATCCATCAAAGCCCGTGCAGAGCAGATTTTGGAACAGGTTAAACAGGATCCGGAAAAACTACCGGAGCTGGCAGCAGAGTTGTCAGAAGATCCGGGTTCAGCCAAGGAAGGGGGAGATCTTGGCTTTTTTGCGCGTGGTCTGATGCTCAAACCGTTTGAGGATGAAGTATTCCAGATGCAACCCGGTGAGATACGCGGTCCGGTAGAAACACCGTTCGGTTTTCACATTATCCGGCTGACTGAAGTGAAGGGTGCAGATGTTGTCGGCCTTGATGATGTCAAGGAGCAGATCAGGCAGCTTTTGCAGCATCAGAAAGTGGCAGACAGGTTTGGTGAATTATCCGAAGATTTCAGCAATATCGTTTATGAGCAGAGTGATACGCTGCAGCCGGTAGCGCAGATGTTTAACCTGCCTGTTCAGCAGAGTGACTGGATTGATCGCAATTCCGGAGAACCCTCGGTCATTACCAATGAGCGTATGTTGCAGGCAATATTTTCGGAAAGTGCTGTTCGTGACCATTTCAATACTGAATCCATCGAAGTTGCACCTGATACTTTCGTAGCTGCAAGAGTAGTTGAACATCGCCCTGCCAGTGCTCAATCCATCGGGTTGGTTAAAGACAGGATCGTTGCGCTTCTGAAGCAGCAACTTGCATCGGAAAAAGCTAAAAACGAGGGTAAACAGAAGCTCGCCGGGTTACAGGCGGGAGAGGCCGATGAATCTTTGGAATGGGGAGAATCGTCAGAAGTTTCTTTTGCCCAGAAGAAAGGAAACAATGAAGAAATTCTGCATACCCTCTTTCAGACGGATGTGGAGAAACTTCCTGCTTATACGGGCGTGACCAACAGCAAGGGCGGATACGATCTGATTCGGATCAATCAGGTAAAAAGACCTGATATCGAAAATGAATCTTCTCAATATAATCTTCTTCTCAACCAGTTACAGCAAGTATACGGTCAGGAGGAATTGAATGCTTACATTGCGGGGCTCAGGCAGCGTTACGAAGTAACAATCAGACCATTTGAAGAGAACGATTGACAGCGATAGTGGCAGTAACCCGTCAGGGATTACTGCCCGCTTTTCTCAAATTACTGTTCGTCTGCGTCCAGATTAAATGCAACAGTATTGAATCCTGCATCCACATAAGTGATTTCACCAGTGATACCGCTGGCCAGATCACTGCAAAGAAAGGCCGCTACATTGCCAACTTCTGCAGTAGTTACGTTTCGTTTCAGAGGCGAAACTTTCTCGGAATACCCCAGTAGTTTGCCAAAATTGCCGATTCCTGATGCGGCGAGTGTTTTGATTGGCCCGGCTGAAATTGCATTGACCCTGATCCCCTGTTTACCAAGACTCGACGCCATAAAACGAACATTGGCCTCCAGGCTGGCCTTGGCCAGTCCCATCACATTGTAGCTGGGCATCACACGTATTGCACCGAGATAGCTGAGTGTCAGCAGAGCAGCGGGTCTTCCCTCCATCAGCGGCAGTCCGGCTTTTGCCAGCGCAGCAAAGCTGTATGAGCTGATGTCGTGCGCAATATGAAAAGCCTGTCGATCGACACTTTCCAGATAATCGCCAGCCAAGGCTGTGCGCGGCGCAAAGGCAATGGAGTGTACGATTCCGTCCAATCCATCCCAGTGATCTGCCAGCTTGCTGAAGCAACGGTTGATTTCTTCATCCTGACTGACATCACAGCGGAACAGCAGGTCACTGTTGAATTCTGCAGCTAATTTGCTGATGCGCTCGCGTAAATCATCTGACTGGTAAGTGAATGCCAATCTGGCTCCTTCACGTTGCATTGCTTTGGCAATACCGTAAGCGATAGAGCGGTTACTGAGCAGGCCCGTAATCAGAATTTGCCGGCCGGCAAGAAATCCCATAGTCAAAACTCCTGTTTATTTATCTCAAACATGTACCGGTAGTCCGGGAATTGTTTCTGACTCCATTTACTGATAAACCTGTAAAGAGGCTTTTTTTACCCGTTATTTTCAGTTTTACAACGGCGAATATTGTAGCACCCTCTCAGTCCTGCTTTGTTCGGGATGTACCGTACCTGGTTGTATCTTGCCGGTATTCCGGTATCACATGTCTGTGAAGAATGGGTTATAACGTCGGATGCCGCGCACTTTGAAAGCGTTTGCGGTAGTCCAAGGGGTTGACTTCGAGGTTTCGCAGGAATGTTCTCCGCATCCGGTCGGTGGTGCCAAAGCCGCAGCGGAAGGCAATCAGTTGTAGAGATATCTTCGTATCTTCCAGCAGGCGCCTGGCTGCATCGAGTCTGGCCGTTTCGACAAAATCAGTAGATGTCATACCGGTTTCATGGCGAAATAAGCGAGAAAAGTTGCGGGTGCTCATGCACGCTTGCTTTGCCATTTCCTCTACCGAAAGATGTGATGACAGATTCTGTAACACATATTCCTGCGCGCGTTGGATTGGTGTGCGCTTTGACATCTGTGCGACCAGATGTGTACTGAATTGTGACTGTCCTCCGGGTCTTTTCAGGAACACGACCATATAACGTGCAACGATCAGCGCAAGATCGCGCCCATAGTCTTCTTCAACCAGGGCAAGGGCGAGATCAATTCCCGCACTTACGCCGGCTGCAGTATATAACATGCCATCCTGGATGAAGATTTTGTCTGCTTCTACAATGAGCTCTGGATATTCGGTTTGAAGCTTGTCAGCACATTCCCAATGTGTCGTAACCTTTCGCCCATTGAGAAGGCCGGCCTTCGCCAGCAAGAAAACACCCGTACAGATCGACCCGTAGCGACGAGCCTTCGGCACACGCCGCCGCAACCAGACTATCGTCTCTGCCGTGACCTCCTCGAAGGAAGGGTCACCAGCGACGAGCAGCGTGTCGACCAGTTCATCCGGATCATATATCGTGCGGTCAGGCATGAAACGGAGGTTTCCCGTTCCAGCGATAGGCCCGATCGTAGTTCCGATGACCTGTACTTCGTAAGCGGACGGGTTACCAAGCCGTCGTCCGGCTTCCCAAAAGATTTCTGCCGGTCCAACAATATCAAGCGACTGTACACCCGGTGGAGCGAGCAAGGCTATCCGCATCGTTCGATTCCTTCAGTGATCAATCAGACTTTTAGATCGATAGTATTCGTTAGGCCGGACAGACTCACGGGTCAGTGATTCTCCAAGCCTGCCCGGCAGCAATGCTCGTTAATATTTACTTTTCCACTAGCGCATTATAAGTCCAGGGCTGGCGCTTGGCGAACATATGCACATTGGCCATCATGTTCTTCTGGCGTGCACTGGCGATTTCGATAACTTCCAGGATGATCTTGTGCATATCCGGATAGTACGGCGTGGCTACGTCGACATCCCACACGGGGAACTGCGCCGGCAGCGCGACCATGCTGCCACCCCCGAACGGCGCATCGACACGGTTGGCAAGGATGACAGCACAGCGGTTATCGACGGCGCGCGGTACTGCGATCAGCGTACGCTCCTTCCTGTCCTGCAGGCGAGCCGGCCACAGGATCACATCGGCACCATTGGTGCCCAGGCAACGTGCGGCCTCTGGGAATATGCCATCATAGCCCATCATGATGCCGATACGTCCGTACGGCGTATCTACAACTGGATATTCGGAGCCAGCTGTCGCCCACGCACGCTCGTCACTGAAGAGGTGAACCTTCCGATAGGACATTAGCACATCGCCTTCCGGTCCGATGAGGAACGAGGTGGGATAGAGCTTGCCATCCACTTCCTCGACGTTCGGAACCAGGATCGCGCATTTGCTGGCCTTGCAAACATCGCCGAATTTCTCGAGCAGTTTGTTGTTGATAGATACCAGCCGCTTGGCCTCTGTCTCATCGATCCGCCAATTCGGCGAAGCGACATATTCTGGCAAAACCATCAGTTCGACGCCAAAGCGAGCGCCATGACTGACCTGTTCGACCACGCGATCAAGCGTCGTGGGCTGCGATTCGGAGACATGGGTCTGTGCTGCGGCCATGTTGAATGTCATCTCGCCCGGGATGATTGGCTCCATGCTCGTCTTAGATACCGCTGTTTCCTCGTAGGGCTGCGTCAGCACTGTGTAGGTATCAGGGCGGCGATCTGCAAACTTATCGGCATTTAGAATATAGCGTTTGTTGTCAGCAAGCGTGGGATCGATCTCGCTGACTGCCATTCCGTGCGTGCCCCAAGCGACTTTCGCTTGGAGATTACCGTTGGGATCGACGATCATGCTTCCGCCTGGATAGTAAATCGAGCGCTCCTGGCCTGCCTTTGTAGCAGCACAGATCCATACCCCATTTTCAAGTGCCCGAGCGGGGCGCCACATGTCGGCCTGATCGATAAGGAAAAAATTAGCCATGTCCAGGATGACTTGCGCTCCACCCAGCGCAGTACACCGTGGAATCTCGGGAATACGGCCATCGAAACAAATCATGAGGCCGACACGGCCGAGTTCAGTATCGACTACCGGAAAGCCGCGTTCACCAAATTTGAACCAGTTCTGATCGTGGGTAGTCAAGAATTGCTTGTGATAATGAACAACCAGTTCACCCTTGCGATCGATGAGAATACCGGTATTGAAGACTTTTTCTGCTTTGGGATCCCATTCGATCATGCCACTGGCGATGTAAACATCATGTTGACGCGCCAGCTTTGCGAGGCCGCTGACAAATTTTCCTGCGACCGACTCGGCTACTTGACGCGCATGTGGAATGGAATCGTATAGATAACCCGCGTTCATACACTCGGGAAAAACAATTACACGAACATCCTGCAGCGCGGCTTGCTTGACATAGTGCGCACATATTTCGAGATTCGCATCGACGTTACCTACTTCTGCAAGTGTCTGTACGGCGGCAGCGCGATATTCATAGGATTTCATTTTGACCTCCGTTTCCTTAGGTTGAGCGAAGTGCATTTACAACGGTTGGCTAACTTGGAAGCTCTGAAAGGGATTCAATTTAATTGCACCGTTGTGGGGTTATTACACCGTAACGCTGTTGGAGCGGCAATTACGAAACGACCTCATTTGCTGCCAGATTACCGTGTATTTCAGCCAAATTGACGATATATCGAGTGAAATGATGCAGCTTGGATGTATGGAGGATCGGGAAGTGTGTCAATATAAGTGCCTATGCCCGTATATCAACGTGTACGCTGTGAAACGGGCACATCCGTGTAGAAAAGAAGTTGAAAATAGGAGGCCAACGTCGCATTTGCGAAGCGCACGGCCTCGGCATCGTTGGATATGTTGTTCTTCGCACACGTAGTGCAGCAGTTGGGTTTATAGTCGAGAAAGGTCATTCTCTATGCTATATTCATGAGGATGCTGTGTCTGCTTCTGGTACTTCATTCATTCCATGGTTGAGGACGACCTCATCTTCGGGACAATATATATCGGGACGACCTGATATCTTTCAATGAGGATGATATGGCTTGGATGATGCTGATTTTTGCGGGCTTGCTTGAAGTGGGCTGGGCTTTCACGATGAAACTCTCGAATGGCTTCACCAACCCGGTCTATTCCATCATTACCATTGCAGGTGTAATAGCCAGTTTTGTGCTGCTTTCACTCTCGATGAAAATACTTCCGCTCGGCACAGCCTATACGATCTGGACCGGGATTGGAGCAATAGGCGCATTTATGGTAGGCATTTTTGTGTTGGGAGAATCAGTGACTCCCTTGCGGCTTCTGGCAGCCGCCCTGATCATCAGCGGTCTGGTCCTGATGAAACTGTCATCCTGATCTGACAAGACTTTGTCGATTATGGCTGTCAGGTTGTTTTCCTCCATCAACAGGCTGCTGATTCTATTTCCAAATCAAAAATGACGAGAAGGCGAGCCGCAGATAGTATGAATAATACGGCAAGGGGAAGCCGACAAAGTAAGTTTTGATTTAGAACTGGAATGAAATATCTGTTTATATTTACCGGGAAAATGCAGGGAAATACCGGATTACCGGCTTACTTTCCTGCCTTTCGGATAATATATTAATTAGAATATGCGCCTTTGCCCGGATGATGAAATTTGCGGGCAGACACGATATATTGCGATTCATTTATGGCGGTATATTCATCTGAAGATCTGGGCACAACTACGCCAGATTGGCTGAGGCTTAAGAAATCTCAGAATTTTTCTCATTGATATCCAGTTCTTTCTCTCGATTTTCTCTTTTTCACGAACTTCATGACGTCTACAGCCCCATCTGCTGTTTCAGAGCCAACGCAGAAAAAAATCATCGCCACCATCGCCGAAGAACTTGGTGTCGCACCGCGGCAGATCAGCGCGGCGGTAATGCTGCTGGATGAAGGTGCAACCGTACCTTTTATTGCGCGATATCGTAAAGAAGCGACCGGTAACCTGGACGATACACAACTGCGTTTGCTGGAAGAGCGATTGGCTTATCTGCGTGAGCTGGAAGCACGGCGGCAAGTTATTTTGGCTTCGATCGAGGAGCAGGGTAAACTCACCGATGAACTGCGTCATGCCATCGATCAGGCTGCTACCAGGCAGCTTCTGGAAGATATTTATTTGCCTTACAGGCCGAAGCGCCGCACCCGGGCACAAATCGCACGTGAAGCCGGACTGGAACCGCTGGCGGATGCGCTTCTGGCAGACCCGACACTCGATCCTGAGCAGGAAGCTGCAAAATATATCAAGGTAGTGCCGGCTGCTGAGGGGGTGGAAGCGATCAATGTTCCCGATACGAAAACAGCGCTTGAAGGTGCACGCGATATTCTGGCGGAACGCTTTGCGGAGACAGCGGATTTGCTCGCTGTACTGCGCAGCAAGCTCTGGCAGGAAGGGGTGGTGACTTCGATAGTCGTTGCCGGTCAGGAAAAGGCAGAGGAAGAAAAATTCCGTGACTATTACGCTTATACCGAGCCGGTACGGTTGATTCCATCACACCGTGCACTGGCATTGTTTCGCGGCCGTGCGCTGGGCGTGCTCAGAATCGATCTGGATCTGGACGAAACAGCCCGGGAAAGTATTCCACATCCCTGCGTCGCCATGATTGCAACACATTTCGGGATCGAAAACTGTGATCGGAAAGCGGACAAATGGCTTGGGGATGTCTGCCAGTGGGCCTGGCGTGTCAAAGTACATCTGCATCTCATGACCGAACTGTTGTTGCAGGTGCGTGAAGCTGCAGAAGCGGAGGCGATCAGGATTTTCAGCCGGAATCTGCGTGAATTGCTGCTGGCAGCTCCGGCAGGCTCCAAGGCCGTGCTCGGGCTCGATCCGGGTTACCGTACCGGCTGCAAAGTGGCTGTAGTCGATGCTACCGGAAAATTGCTGGAAACTGCGACGATTTACCCGCATCAACCACGGAATGACTGGCAGGGTTCGCTGGCAATCATCGTACAACTGGTGCGCCGGCATGGCGTTGAACTGATTTCGATTGGCAACGGGACAGCAAGCCGGGAAACCGACAAACTGGCTACCGAGGTTGTCCGGCTGGTTGCGGAACAGTCCCCCGAATCGAAGCTGACCAAAATCGTTGTCAGCGAGGCAGGTGCCTCGGTCTATTCAGCATCTGCATTGGCTGCGGCAGAATTTTCAGATCTGGATGTGAGCCTGCGCGGTGCTGTTTCCATTGCCAGACGCTTGCAGGATCCCCTGGCAGAACTGGTCAAGATCGAACCCAAATCGATTGGCGTCGGCCAGTATCAGCATGATGTGAATCAGCGTACTCTGGCACGATCACTCGATGCCACGGTGGAAGACTGCGTCAATGCGGTCGGTGTGGATGTCAACACTGCATCCGCTCCGCTGCTGGCTCAGGTTTCGGGTCTCAATCGTGTACTTGCGCAGAACATCGTCAGCTATCGTGATACCCATGGCCCGTTTTCAAACCGGCAAAGGCTACTCAAGGTGCCACGTGTGGGTGAAAAAACATTCGAACAGGCTGCCGGTTTCCTGCGCATCAACGATGGTGATAACCCACTGGATCGTTCCGCCGTTCACCCGGAAGCCTATCCGGTGGTCGAACGTATCCTGGCGCGCCTGAAGAAGGGAATCGGGCAGGTGATGGGCCAGCCGGGCACACTCAAAGGGCTTTCTGCCGAAGAATTTACCGATGAAACCTTTGGTTTGCCAACCGTGCGCGATATTCTGGCCGAGCTGGAAAAACCTGGCCGTGATCCGCGTCCGGAATTCAAAACAGCCGTTTTTCAGGAAGGGATCGAATCAATCACCGATTTGCAACCCGGGATGATTCTCGAAGGTGTCGTGACCAATGTAGCCGCTTTCGGTGCATTTATCGATATTGGCGTGCATCAGGATGGTCTGGTGCATGTTTCTGCACTGGCGAACAAATTCATCAAAGATCCCCATCAGATCGTCAAACCGGGGCAAGTCGTCAAGGTCAGGGTACTGACGGTGGATGCGGTACGCCAGCGTATCAGCCTGACGATGCGAATCGACGACATTCCTGAAACAATCAGTCAGCCGGAAACACGAAGAGCCAGACCGGATGACCGACAATCCCGGCGAGGTTCCCGTTCACCACAGACTACGTCCAGAACAGGGAAATCTGAACCTGCCGGTGCGCTGGCCCTTGCACTGGCACGAGCGAAAGAGAAAAAATAAAACCTGAAACCTGAGTCGTGTGGCCGGGCTGATCCTGTAATCAGCAGCCCGCCCGGCCAGAAGCAAAGATTCAAGCACAGAAAATGATGGAGGAAGTCGTCAGCTGTGGGGATTGATATCTACCATGGTTGCCGACTCGGGATCATTGTGTTTCACCTGAGCATGCTTGCCGACGGCAACGACTACAACCACGAGAGTGGCCACCAGCCAGGTCATGAGATCTGCGTGTTCTCCCAGTAGCAATACGGAGGCAATGATGGTCAGAAACGGTTGCAGCAACTGGGTTTGCCCTACCTTTGCGATACCGCCGAGAGCAAGTCCGTGATACCACGGAAAGAAGCCGAGGTACTGGCTGATGACCGTGAGATAAATGAATCCCAGCCAGGATTCGAGCGGCAGATTCAGCGATGTCGGTGCGTAATGAATGGCGGGAACGATCAGGATGGGAAAAGAAAAAATCAACGCCCACGAAATGACCTGAGGCCCGCCCAGTGATCTGGACAGCCTTGCTCCTTCTGCATAACTGACACCGGCACACACAATGGAACCGAACAGCGCAAGATCAGCCGGGTGGAGTGTTCCACCCGCCCGACTGAGCGAATAGCCGACGACCAGCCCTGCACCTATCAGCGCAAACAGCCAGAATTTCATGGAGGGACGTTCACTGGAAAACAGGGCTGCTGCCACCGCAGTAGCCAATGGAAGAATACCGAGGACGACACCGCCGTGCGAAGCATCCACATACAGCATTGCCCAGGCAGCCAGCAGCGGAAAACCGATCACGGCCCCTGCTGCAACAATGATCAAGCCTTTGGCTTCTTCACGTGTCGGTAAACGCTGGCGGGTGAACCATAGAAAAACGGCTGCCAGCACGGCAGCACCCGCTCCCCGGCCAAGCGCCACGAAAACGGGATCGAGCGCACTCAGTGCCGCCCGCATGGCCGGGAGTGTGAGGGCAAATGCAGTAACGGCGATCAGCCCGTACACATAGCCGAGATTTTCGTTGCGCGTATTTGTCATGAAAACCTTGTTTGACCGGGTAAGCGTTACAGGCTGGTGATCGAATGAGGAATGATCTGCTTCGTCGGTGTGCCCGGATCAATGGCCGGCGATGGTCATGCGTTCGATCAGTAATGAACCACATTGGCGTGAGCCACGTACGATGACATCATTGCCGACGGCAACGATACCGGACAACATATCTTTCAGGTTGCCGGCGATAGTGATTTCTTCCACAGGGTGGGTGATTTCACCATTTTCCACCCAGAACCCGGCTGCTCCCTGGGAATAATCTCCAGTGACGAGGTTGACGCCATGACCCAGCAGTTCGGTAACCAGCAAGCCTTTGTTCATTTTTTTCAACAGAACATCGAAAGATAACGAAACATCATTTTCTACGATCAGGTTATGGTTGCCGCCAGCATTGCCGGTGGAACGCATACCGAGTTTGCGCGCCGTGTAACTGCCCAGAAAATAGCCCTGTACAACACCGTTTTCCACCACTTTGCGCGGATGAGTCGCGACACCTTCATCATCGAACGCACAACTTGCCAGACCTTTTTGCAGATGCGGTAACTCACTGATCTGGACGGTTGCCGGAAATACCTGTTTGCCAATACTGTCCAGCAGGAAGGAAGATTTTCGGTAAAGGCTGCCGCCACTGATTGCCTGGACGAAATAGCCGATCAGGCTGGAGGCAAGGGTCGATTCGAACAGTACCGGCACTTCACAAGTTGCAATTTTACTGGCACCAAGGCGCGCCAGGCTGCGCATACCGGCTTTTCTGCCGATTTCTTCGATGGCTTCGAGATCATCCGCCGCGCGTGCAACGCTGTACCAGTAATCACGTTGCATATTGTTCTGCTCGCCGGCGATGACCGCGCAACTGATGCTGTGGCGTGACAGTGGATAACCGGCGCGGAATCCGAGCGAATTGGCGTAAACGAAGTGTGAGGCACCGACCGATACGCTGGCGCCTTCGGAATTGGTGATGCGTTTGTCAGTCGCCAGGGCAGCGGCCTCACACTGGCGTGCCAGTTCGATGGCTTCTTCGACAGGCAGCGACCACGGATGGTAAAGATCGAGATCCGGGAAGGAAGTTGCCAGTAAGTCCCGATCGGCCAGCCCGGCATAAATATCATCTGCCGTGTATCGGGCAATCGATAGTGCGGCAGCAACGGTTTCGCGTATCGCCTGTGGAGAAAAATCCGAACTGCTGGCATTCCCTCGCTTGTGTCCGATATGGACGGTAACGGATAATCCCTTGTCGCGTGTGTATTCGATAGTTTCGATTTCTTTCTGGCGTACAGTGATGTTCTGGCCGGATCCTTCCGAGACATTCATCTCACAGGCATCAGCCCCTCCTTTGCGGGCGAGCGCTAATACATCGTCTGCGATTTGTTGCAGAGTCTCAACGGAATAGGAAAAGGATTGCGGTTGTTCGGGGTGAGGATTCGAGTTGTCCATATAAATTGGGGAGGAGATGGTTTATCAGTGCATCGAAACAGATTCCGCTTTCCTTTCAGATCGGCGTGAGCCTGGTGCTGATTCAGCCAAAAGCGAAATGAAACAGGATCGGTTGCTTGCAAGTTCGGGCTGTCGAGTGGCAGAGGGAGGCCGTGAAACCAATCCTGCAGCACGATTATGTTGTTCAGCACGCCCTGTTTTGCAAAGCAGGTTATGATAACAGTTTATTGACTGTTCCCGATACGAGTGACTGTGTCCGATCATCCGCAAACTGTTTCTCAGTCTGATCCCGAATCTGAATCCCGGCCCAGCAAAACCCGCCTCAAGCAGGAAATGCATGCCTTGCAGGCATTGGGTGAGCGGCTGGTGGAACTTGAACCTGCCCGCATCGCAGAACTGGATTTGCCCGAGAAACTGGCAGAAGCATTGCTGGAAGCCCGTAAAATAACCAGCCATGGTGCATGCCGACGGCAACTGCAATTCATCGGTAAATTGATGCGTACAGTTGATCCGCTACCTGTTCAGGAAAAGCTGGATGCATGGCAGCATACCGGTCTGCGTCATACCGCCTGGCTGCATCAACTGGAGCGGTGGCGCGATCACCTCATCAGTGATGAAACAGCAGTGACTGAATTCGTGCAAACCTATCCGCACACGGATGTGCGCCAGTTACGTACCTTGTTGCGTAATATTGAAAAAGAAAAACTGGCCGGTAAACCTCCCCATAGTTTTCGTGCTTTGTTTCAGTTGCTGCGGCAGATTATTCCGGAAATACCGGGATAAACGGTATGAGTTGTCTGCGGTGATGAAAATACTGTTTGCGCGAGATGACATTGAAGCAATCCCCCCAACGCTGAAAGGTCGTTTTTGCCGTTGCCTGAATTTTGGAAGATTTGGATTTGTTTGTTGATTTAAAGGAGATGAACGGATGTGGTTGAAATGGATGGTATGTTCAATGTTTCTAATGCTGATGGCTTTGCCCGTGACATCATCAGCCAATCAGCCAACTGGTACTAATAATGTAGCGGCAGCGAAGTGCAAAAGTTGTTTCTGCCCGGGTAATCCCTGCCAGCTTTGCCGGCTGCCACCCCATACGGATGATCCGATTCCTGAGAATGAGCCGGAAACCTGCCGCGTCATCCGTGAGGCGGTTCCTCCTGCATCATTCCAGCCGGGAGAAAATGAATATTTCGCCAATCTGGATAAAGCAACCATACAGTGTATCCGCAGTGGTGATGTCATTCCGAACACACGCCGTGTACCAGGCTACCCGGGGCGCGTCTATTGCAAGCCTGGTCTCCCTGCGTTAGGCGTGCACTAGTTACAATTTGTATGAGAATTATCACTTTGAATGTGAACGGTCTGCGTTCGGCAGCCGGCAAAGGGCTTTTCGACTGGCTGCCTCGACAGGAGGCGGATGTGATCTGTGTGCAGGAATTGAAGGCACAACAGTGTGATATCACTGGGGTGATATGCCCGGCTGGCTACAGCAGTTATTTCCACTGTGCAGAAAGAAAGGGCTACAGCGGAGTCGGGCTCTATACTCGCCATCCTCCCGACCAGATCATAGAGGGAACCGGCATTCCTGAAATCGATATGGAAGGGCGTTTCCTGAGAGCGGATTTCGGCAACCTGACTATCATTTCGATTTATCTGCCTTCCGGTTCGAGTGGAGAACATCGCCAGGCGGCAAAATTTTTCTTCATGGAGCATTTTTTTCCTTTGTTGCGATCGCTGGCAGAGTGTGGTCGCGAGGTGCTGTTGTGCGGAGACTGGAATATCGCGCATAAGGCAATCGACCTCAAGAACTGGCGTTCCAATCAGAAAAATTCAGGGTTCCTGCCGGAAGAGCGCGCCTGGCTGTCCGTTGTGTTCGATGAATTGAAGCTGGTAGATGTGTTTCGCAAGATCAACCTGGAACCGGATCAATATACCTGGTGGTCCAATCGTGGGCAGGCATGGGCGAAGAACGTGGGCTGGCGGATCGATTACCAGATTGCAACACCGGGGTTGGCAGATACGGCAACCAGTGTTTCGATTTACAAGGCTGAGCGCTTTTCCGATCATGCTCCACTGACCATCGACTACGATTTCACTCTATGAAATCAGACGCATGCGTCGGCTGGCTGCATGCACTGCGTATCTATACTCATCCGAGAGTGCTGGGTATGCTGCTGCTTGGGTTTTCCGCTGGCCTGCCGCTGCTGCTGGTACTCGGCACCTTGTCGTTCTGGTTGCGTGAAGCAGGAGTAGACCGGGCAACCATAGGCCATCTGAGCTGGGTAGGCTTAGCCTACGGTTTCAAATGGGCATGGGCGCCATTGGTTGATCGGATGCCATTGCCACTGCTGACTCGTTGGCTGGGGCGCCGCCGTGCCTGGTTATTGCTGTCGCAACTGGCCATTAGCATGGCATTGATTGGTATGGCCCGTACCGATCCGGCGGAAGATCTGGTTCGTATGACAGTGTGTGCAATCATCGTGGCATTTGCCTCCGCTACGCAGGATATCGCGCTGGATGCTTACCGGATCGAAGCGGTTGCGTTACGGCTGCAGGGCGCGATGGCCGCAACCTATCAGGCAGGCTACCGGCTGGCGATGATTCTGGCTTCGGCAGGGGTATTGTGGATTGCCGCTGCGCTGGATGTGTCACCTGATGAATACAGTGCTTCATCCTGGCAGGTAGCCTATACCATCATGGCAAGCTGTATGCTGATCGGGATGATGACTACGTTGATAATTCGTGAACCCGAGGTGCCCGTTGCACAATTGACGGTTAACAGTGGATTACGAGGAGCGACAGCATCAGCCCGATTGCTTGCCTGGCTGGATAGTGCAGTGATCGCGCCATTTCGTGATTTCATCATGCGCTACGGTTATCACGCCCTGTTGATTCTGGCATTGATTGCCATATACCGGATTTCAGATGTCGTCATGGGCATCATGAGCAATCCGTTTTACGTGGATATGGGCTATACCAAAGACGAAGTGGCCACCATTTCCAAAGTATATGGCGTGATCATGACCATACTAGGCGCAGCCATGGGCGGTGTGCTGGTTGCCCGCATCGGCGTCATCCGTACCTTGTTTCTGGGAGCAGTATTATCAGCCGCGACCAATCTGCTGTTTGTATGGCTGGCGGGCAGAGGGCATGATGTCGGCGGGCTGGTCTTTACGATTTCAGCCGATAACCTGGCAGCGGGCATTGCTTCCTCTGCCTTTGTTGCCTACCTTTCAGGATTAACGCACGCTGCTTATTCTGCCACCCAGTACGCGTTGTTCAGTTCTATCATGCTGCTACTGCCAAAATTTATTGCCGGCTTCAGTGGAGAATTTGTTGATGCCTACGGCTACGCCGCATTCTTTACTGGCACCGCTTTATTGGGCGTACCGGTATTGCTGTTAGTGTGGAGAGTAGGGCGAATTGACCTTGCTGGATCAGTAAAAAATGATTTGTAGAGAAAGTAAGAAACAGCGTGATCAGTAACTTTTAATGACGCGTTTTGGGAAAGAATCTACCTGAATTAAGCCGCGAAGCGGCGTCGGCTTGAATGAATTGTTGGTTGCACTAGCGAGGGTCAGCGCTTTTTCGGCTTAGGTGGAATCCTCGTCGCGCCGGCAGCAGCCTTCTCCCACTTACGGTTCCGGCGAGCATCCTCGTCTATGCGGGCTTGGCGCTGCATCTCTCGCTCGCGCTCCTCAAGCTCTTGCTGTTCCATGTAGTACTCCGCATCATCACCCATATATCCCTCCATAAGTCAGTTTTGTTCGGCGGCGTCGGTTTGAATGAATTGTTAACCTTTATGTGTATGTGACACGGCTGTTTGCGTCAATGGCGAATACCTTGCGCCGGGTAAGTTCTTTGATGATGGTCTCCTTGTCTTGGTCTGAGACCCCGCCCTGAAATTGGAACATAGCGCTGATTGCATTGAGTACGCCTGATTTACGGCCAGGGCGCAGCTTGACAATGCGCTCTGCTACATATCCGATGGTCTCCGGGTCGGTTGGCTTTTTTGTAGGAGTATCAACGCGCTCCTGCGGATAGGTCTCTTCCTCTTCTTTTCGGGCCGATTGAATCAGAAGCTGCGCCAAGCGGAGCTTGTTCCGGTAGTCGAGTTGCTCGGACTGTTTGGCAATAGTTTGGTACAGAGTCTCGTCAGGTTTATTCATAACGGCTAACGCAAAGTAGACACCGAAAACGGTGTATATCTTTTATAAAAAATTGCTAACAAAATTTGTTATCGGGTTGTTTTCCTGATTCTTAAGAAAGGGGAGGGTGGTAAAGTAATGCTTCCCACATCCAGAACGTCAAGTCTATTAGTTTCGTGTAGTCAGCTGCTCGTTGTGAATTTCAAGTTTTTTGGTAGCCAAGTTATGTTTTATCAGTAAGCGAACGCTGTCAAAAGTATCGGCCGTCAAATCCTGGCTTCTGGAATTATTGCCGAGGGCACGATCAGGCCAAGATGTTTTCCCTTGTGTATGAAGGAATTGCCATACGCTACTGCAGTTGGTGATCCTGGAAGGGTGCTCCAGTCATCTGGTAAAGCATCAAGTAGCGGAATTTCGTAGAGATTATTGTCATCAGGCAAGGTCATTCTGACTGACGACCACAAGGTTCAGTGGAAGAATCGAACTTGTATGTACCAGCTTCTCCATAGCAGCAATTTCCAGTGAGAGACCCGCATAGATTGCGGGTACACCGGCACTGTTCCAGTGCTGTCCTTTTGTGCCAGAACTTTCCTGACTTCATCGGCGCCCATATCCGTGTCAAGCAATGAGAGAGGGGATTTTGCTGTTGCCTTTTGTTGAGCTTGTTTTAGCTCGATATTCATTATCAAAGCAGTTTTCCTGAATCCCGCTTTTTTGGATAAGAGAAAGATTGTCGGCGGATTTTACGATCTATAAAGATCGTAAAATTTCTTATTGCATCTCTCTGATTTTAAATTAAAAAATGTGTGGCATATATATTGCCTGTATATCCTTGTCACGATCAGGTGTCGTGATACTGCGACCCTACCTGTTGATCGGATTGAAGTAGAGAAACGGTTATTCCAGGTTCTTCTGACATCCTGTGGGGGACATGTTTTTACAATTTCAGGGATGGGGCGTAACTATCCTTTTTTTATCAGGGAGATTCTGATGTTTTCATTGCGTAAGACCGTTTTGTCTGCCGTTGCGTCCGCCATGATTGCGGGTTCGGCACATGCTGCTTTTCTTGTTACTTACGAAGCACCTGGTGTAGTCAATACAACAACTTCTTTTGATTACAAAGGTGTGGAAAACTTTGATTTACGTACTGCTGCTAATAATCAAAATTTTGGAACTGATTTTGGGACAGCCAGTGATCCGATAACGATAACGGGTAGTTATGCAGGGGTGGATATTTATAAGGCTGATCTATGGGGTGGGGCGGGCAATACGGGTAACTACGCGGTAACTTTTACCACGAATGGCTACACGCTGAACCTTTCGGCAAAAGATGAAGATGATAATTCGGTGCCAGTCACTTATTTCGGCTATTGGCTGTCTGCGCTGGATCAGGGCAATCAGGTAAAATTTTATAGGAATGAAATTGAGGTGTTCAGCTTTAATCCAACAGATGTGCTGACAATTACTGGCGGTTGTCCAAATGCAGCCAACCCTTATTGCGGTAACCCTGTTACTGGGGAGAATAAGAATGAGCCTTATGTATTCCTGAATTTTTACGATCAGAGCGGTTTGGGATTCGACAAAATAGTATTTTCCGAGAATCCAACTGGCGGTGGTTATGAATCGGATAATCATACAGTAGGTTATTACACTTCAATTACCGGTAATCCGCTTGAAGTACCGGAACCTGCATCACTGGCGCTGATAGGTTTGGCGCTGGTTGGGATGGGTGCCGTGCGTCGCCGGGCTGCCTGATTTCTGATCTATTCAAGTATTAGCGATAGAAACAGTTGCTTGCAATAAGCAAACTAAGCTGCTTTCTGAACAATATTATTTGCTTCAGGGAGCAGCATTGGTTGTCTGGAAGAGATGTTTTTCTATTTTTAGAGGCCTGATTAAACGCAACCCATTTCTAAGGATGTTCAATAAATCATTGTGACAGATTGCCCCAAAGCCACATTTTCCTGCCATCTGAATTGCTGCGGATTTTTTAAAGGTTTTAATTTGAGAAAATAGAACCGTGGGCAAATCAAATAAATTTTCCTCTGAGTTCGTGAACGTGCTGTATTGTTAATATAACCTGAGTTCGGGATAAGCCCTCAGGGTTGAGCCAAGCTATTGACTCTGGTCAGATTCAAAGTTGGTTTGTTATCGGACAAACAGTAAGCGACGATACCAGCCATTAGGTTAACGATAAAATTGAAGAGAGAGCGGTGTCGGGTATGCTCGATCTGGCAAAGATTCTTCAATTCATCAAAGACGGTTTCAATCAGGGAACGGCGACGCAGAATGGCTTTCTCGAA
>OBJA01001228.1_pt1 | contig 18483 bp, 13 predicted proteins | sample 1519751 | NCBI WGS metagenome assembly OBJA01 (sample SAMEA3881238, study PRJEB22517) | soil metagenome | biome: lake sediment; feature: soda lake sediment; material: sediment, water from around vicinity | place: India | collected 2013-12-23 | depth 3 m
CTGGCAGGCTATTTCCGCACTTATGAAACGGAAATCAATGGCCGGATGCGCGGCTACCACAAACCTATCATGCTGGCCGGTGGTATTGGTCAGATTTCCGCATTGCATACCGCAAAAGAGCCTTTCCCGGAAGGCACTCTGCTGATTCATCTGGGAGGACCGGGCATGGCCATCGGGCTGGGGGGGGGCGCCGCTTCCAGCATGGATGCCGGTACAAATGAAGAAGCACTCGATTTCAACTCGGTGCAGCGAGGCAATGCAGAAATACAACGGCGTGCACAGGAAGTGATCGATCGCTGCTGGCAGCTGGTGCGCAGCGGGCACCCCAATCCGATTCTGGCCATTCACGACGTCGGCGCAGGCGGGCTTTCCAACGCCCTGCCCGAACTGGTGCACGATGCCGGACGGGGCGGCCAGTTTGATCTGCGCGCAGTTCCTTCTGATGAACCGGGAATGTCACCCATGCAGATCTGGTGTAATGAAGCACAGGAACGTTATGTGCTTGCCATCCGGCCGGAATCCTTTTCCCTGTTCCAAGCAATCTGTGAACGTGAGCGCTGCCCGTTTGCTGTGGTCGGCAAAGCACTGGCGGAACCCCAACTGATCGTGACGGATGAACGTTCATCCACTCATCCAGCCAACATGCCTTTGCCTGTATTGTTGGGAAAACCGCCCAAAATGGTGCGTGATGTCAAACGCATCCACTCTGATTCTGCTCCATTGGATAAAACCGGTATGCAGCTACAAGAAGCGGCTCGCCGTATTCTAAGCCTGCCGACTGTGGCAAACAAATCCTTCTTGATTACAATCGGTGATCGCAGCGTAGGCGGCCAGACTTCACGAGATCAGATGGTCGGGCCATGGCAGGTTCCGGTAGCCGATGTCGCGGTTACTACCATGAGCTTCCAGACGTATGCGGGTGAGGCATTCGCACTGGGTGAACGCACGCCGCTGGCTGTGATCGATGCGGCCAGTTCAGCCCGCATGGCGGTAGGGGAAGCGGTTACCAATCTGGCGGCTGCCGCGATTGCTGGTTTGGGAACGGTCCGGTTATCCGCCAACTGGATGGCCGCAGCAGGACACCCGGGCGAAGATGTTGCCCTGTATGACGCCGTGCATGCCATGGCAATGGAATTGTGCCCCGCACTAGGAATCAGCATCCCGGTAGGCAAGGATTCATTATCGATGAAAACCGCCTGGCACGATGATCAGCCTAAAGAAGTCGTTGCGCCGCTCTCCCTGATTATTTCGGCGTTTGCCAAAGTATCCGATGTGCGTAAGACGCTCACGCCCCAACTGCATACGGATAAAGGCGAAACAGAGCTGATTCTGATCGATCTTGGCAATGGCAAAAACCGTCTCGGCGGGTCGGCACTGGCTCAGGTTTATACCCAGTCAGGCGACGATACGCCCGATCTGGAAAGCCCGGAAAAACTCAACGCTTTTTTTGATGCGATTCAAACACTCAATGGCAGCGGATTGCTGCTGGCTTACCATGATCGCTCTGATGGCGGCCTGTTCGTCACGTTATGCGAAATGGCCTTTGCCGGGCATTGCGGTATCACCCTTGCGCTCGATTCGCTAATTTCGCTGAATTCTGAGCCGGTTGATGATTGGGGTGGACAAGTGCTGTCAATCTTGTTCAATGAGGAACTCGGTGCTGTCATCCAGATCGAAGCTCGACATCATGACGCAGTAATGGCCGTTCTGGCGGATGCAGGGCTGGAACAAATCAGCCATACGATCGGCAGTCCGAACCGGCAGGATGACATCATTTTGACGAATGATGGCAAGACTGTATTCCAGGAAAAGCGTGTGGCGTTGCAGCGTATCTGGTCGGAAACGAGCTTCCGGATGCAAAAGTTGCGTGATCATCCCGAATGTGCACAGCAGGAGTTCGATCAGATTCTGGATACGGATGATCCGGGGTTGCATGCACAACTGACCTTTTCACTCACTGAATCTGTTGCTTCTGCACCGGCTATACTTGCCAGTCGTCCTGCGGTCGCGATTCTGCGTGAACAGGGCGTGAACGGTCATGTGGAAATGGCAGCAGCTTTTGATCGTGCCGGGTTCGACACAGTAGACGTGCACATGAGCGACATTCTGTCCGGGCGGGTGAAACTGGCCGGATATAAAGGGCTGATCGCCGGAGGAGGATTCTCTTATGGCGATGTGCTCGGTGCAGGTCGGGGATGGGCTCAGTCGATTTTGTTCAATGCACGGGCACGAGATGAGTTTGCAACCTTTTTTGCGCGCACCGATACCTTTGCTTTAGGCGTATGCAATGGTTGCCAGATGATGAGCCACCTGCAGGCGATCATTCCGGGAACGGCTCACTGGCCCCGTTTTGGACGTAACCGCTCCGAGCAGTTTGAAGCACGTTTTGTCATGGTCAGAATTGGAACCAGCCCTTCGCTGTTTTTTGATGGCATGGCAGGCAGCCGCTTGCCGGTAACCGTTGCCCATGGTGAAGGGCTTGCGGTATTCCGGGATGATGAACAACTGGTTGCGGCACGACCCTATATTGCATTGCAGTTTATCGATAATCGGGGCTCGCTTACCGAAACCTATCCGCTGAATCCAAACGGTTCACCTGCAGGCGTTACCGGTATGACTTCAACCGATGGCCGGGTGACGATCCTGATGCCGCACCCGGAAAGAGTTTTCCGTACCGTACAGCATTCGTGGCATCCTGACGATTGGGCGGAAGATTCTCCCTGGATGAAAATGTTTAGAAATGCCCGTAAATGGGTCGGTTGATCGGCTTAACGCAGCATTTTCCATCACTCGTTTTTACAGATTCCTGATAAAGAAAGATGACAATGATCAATTTCAAGTCTGACTGGCGGCTTGCCATAAGCAGTTTGCTGTTGCTGGGGGGGATGACGAATATCTCCGATGTTTCTGCCCAAACCGGATCGGAAAAAAAAGCAGCTTCTGCAAGTGAACAAGCTACCCAGGATACATGTGTCCCGGCTGCAAGTTGGGTAATCCCTGGCAAGGGGGAAACGACGCTCTCCAGCGTGATAGCGTCAGTAAAAGACAAATCGGTAGTGTTGCTGGGCGAAACTCATATCAATCCCGAACATCATCGCTGGCAATTGCAGATGCTGGCTACCTTGTATGCTGCTCGCCCGGATATGGTAATCGGCTTCGAGATGTTTCCGCGACGGGTACAGAAAATTCTGGATCAATGGGTGGCTGGTGAACTGACGGAATCAGAATTTTTATCCCGATCCGAATGGCAGTCGGTCTGGAACACCGATGCAAACCTGTATCTGCCCCTGTTCCACTTTGCACGGATGAATCGTATTCCGATGCGTGCACTCAATATCGATATCCACCTGAGACGGGCCGTCACGGCCAAAGGATTTGACGGCGTACCGGAAAAGGACAGAGAAGGAGTCACGCGGCCAGCCCCGCCTGCACCGGAATATCTGGAATTTCTACTGCCGATTTATATGCAGCACGGCCGTACTCCTCAGAAAATTGCGGAAAAAAATCAGAAGCCGAACCGTTACGACCCGGATTTTCTGCGGTTCGTCGTCAGCCAGCAATTATGGGACCGGGCAATGGCACAGGAAATTCATGCAGTGCTGAACAGTTATGACAAACACAAAAAACCGCTGATAGTGGGTGTCATGGGATCCGGACATATCCTGAAAGGATTTGGTGTGCCACATCAGTTGAAAGACATGGGTGTGAAAAAAATAGTTTCCCTGCTGCCATGGGATACGAACCGGCCCTGTAAACTACTGACCGACCGCTATGCGGATGCGGTATTCGGCCTGGCTCCGTTTACACCGGAATCGAGCCCCCCTTCGCAACAACGTCTCGGGATCAGCTTTGAATTCAGCCAGAAGACTGCAGGCGCTCACGTGTTACAGGTCGAACAGCGGAGTATTGCTAAATCTGCCGGATTGCAGGCTGGGGACGTGATTCTCGAAATGGCCGGCAGTACACTCAAGGAAAGCAGCGATGTCATTGATGCGGTCAAGCGTCAGGCACCGGGCACCTGGCTGCCTCTGAAAGTGATGCGGGAAGGCATGATCAATGAAATCATCGCGAAATTCCCGCCATTAGTGAAATAAAACAGGAAATCAGACCTTTTCCTGTAATGATTTATAAAGTGTGAAATCGAGCTGGTGCCGCTGCAGCAATTTGTAAAACTCCGTACGATTGCGTTTGGCCAGCTTGGCCGCCTGAGTCACATTTCCGGCGGTAATTTTCAGTATTTTTACCAGATAATCTCTTTCAAACTGCTTGCGAGCTTCATCGAATGACGTCATCTGCTCTTCATCCTTGTGCATAGCGTCACGGACAAGCTCACAGGAGATGAGCGGAACCGCACTCATGACAACGCTCTGTTCGATGACGTTCATGAGTTGCCGAATGTTGCCCGGCCAGGAGGATGCCAGCAGAAAACTGATCGCTTCCGGAGAAAATCCGTTGACATCTTTTTGATGCTTCTCGGCAAATACGCGTAGAAAATGATTGGCCAGCAGAGGAATGTCTTCACTGCGCTGGGCAAGCGAGGGAACCGTCAGTCCCACCACGAAAAGCCGGTAATACAGATCTTCACGGAAATTTCCCGCCTGGATTTCTGATTTCAGATCCCTGTGTGTAGCGGATATGATACGCACGTTGATCGGAATACTCTGGGTGGAGCCAACAGGGCGGATGACTCTTTCCTGCAGCGCGTGCAGCAGTTTTGCCTGCAGCAGCAGAGGCATATCACCGATCTCATCCAGAAACAGGCTGCCACCATCGGCTAACTGAAACAATCCCTTGTGATCCCGTACCGCACCGGTAAATGCACCCTTGGCATGGCCGAACAGCTCGGATTCCAGCAACTGTTCCGGAATGGCAGCACAATTGATGGTAACGAACGGCTGGTCACAGCGCCGGGATGCCTGATGAATAGCACGAGCAAGCAATTCTTTGCCAACACCGCTTTCACCGGATAACAGTACACTGGCATCCCCTTGCGCCACGCGACCTACTTTTGCAAGCAAATCTTCCATGACCGCGCTCCGGGTAACGATGGTTTTGCGCCATGGGGAAACGGGTATCTTGCTGGAAAGCGTTTCAACGGCAGGTGCGAGATCAATAGCACGTTCAACCTGACCAATCAGAATTTTAGGATCGTAAGGTTTGGTGAGATAACCAAAAATCCCGCGTTGCGTCGCAGCCACAGCATCTGGGATAGTGCCGTAAGCAGTCAGGATAATGACCGGTAGCGTCGGAATGTTGCGATGGATGTACTCAAACAGTGCCATACCATCAAGCCCACCCATTTGCATATCACTGATGACGAGGTGGGGGCGGGAGATATCGAGATAATTGATCGCTGCTTCAGTGCTGTCCGCAAGTGTGGTTTCATAGCCAGCTGCCGTTAAACGGATGGAAAGCAGCTCAAGCAAATCCCGGTCATCATCTACCAGAAGAATTTTCTTGTTTGGTATCATTTGACTTGTTGGTCAGGGTGTATTGTTACGCATCAAGTCTTTTTCGATATTTTTGATTGCATTAATCTTACTCTTCAGTGTCCTTACTTCAGTCTCTGAAGCTCGTAGCTTTTCGGACAAATTCTGTATGTGTAAATTCGCTGTCCACTGTCGCTTGAGTAATAATACCAGCAAGTTTCTGAAGGCTGTTGTATCCGGAGTGGTTTCAATCTGTTCCGGAAGATTTTCCACGAGATTCAGCGCGGTACGGTTACTTTGAAAACTGGTGTTCGGCAGTAGCAACAGTATCAGCAGTTTAAGTCGCTGCTGCATATCGGTACTCTCCCGATAATGACTGTTCGCATACTTGTATTCTTCTAAAAGCTCTGCTCTGGACTTACTCTGCAGCGAATCATAATAATGCATCAGCTCATTCAGATCACTCCACGGACCTGGTTCCTGAATGATTTGTATTTCCGCTTGTTCGGATGACTCATGTACGGGCTGGGCAGGTGTATGCGTACATCCTGCCAATATTAGGGATAATGTTAATCCTGTCAATAATTTAAAAATATATGTCATGTCGTAGATTCAAAACCGTTGATGGGCAAAATCAGTCGAAAATGGGCACCGTGCTTTCCGGTATTGCGAATGAGTTCGATATTCCCCCCGTGAGCGATGGCATATTCTTTCGCGATCGCCAGCCCCAGGCCCGTGCCCCTGACATGGCTTTCGGGTGTATTGTGTCCTTGGTAAAACGGCTCGAATATCCGGCTGCCATCACTATCATCCACGCCTGGGCCGGAATCTGTCACATCAATCTGCACCCTGTTTTCATTATATGAAGCCGTTATTTCAATAAGGCCACCAACCGGAGAAAATTTGACGGCATTGGAAAGTAGATTATCGAGAATGATATCCAGTTTCTGTTTGTCGCATTCCAGAGACAATTCCGGGCAGCTCAGGCTGATTTTAAGGCTTTTACTCAAAATGGAAAGATTTTGTGCCTGTATTGCGCTATTTATTATTCTCTCCAGTCTGACGGATTGCTTGACGAGCGTAATGATTTCTGCCTGTAACGCACTGAAATTCAGCAGATCTTCAATGCGTTTCTGCAGTTGCAGACTGCTAGTATGAAGAATTCCTGCGATGAGCTGTTGTTTATGATTGAGGTTACCTGTGATCCCTTCAGCCAGCAGATCAGCCCCTTCCCGAATGGCAGTCAGGGGTGTTTTCAGTTCATGCGAAATATGACGAAAGAACTGTATTTTCTGATCTTCCAGCTTGAGCAGGCGCTGCCGTAGCCAATCCAGACGCTCACCAATATAGACCAGATTCTGTGGGCCATTGACGTGAATGGGACGGGAAAGCCTGCCTTGACCCATTTGAGCAATTGCTTCATCGATCTGACGGACAGGACGAGCAATGAATACAGAAAAAGCCAGTGCGAGAAAAATAACCAGTGGAACCAGAATCAGCAATTCCCATTCGACCAGTGAACGCGTTTGTGTGGCAATTTCGCTCATGTTACCCACATTCTGCCCGATCATCCGGAAGCTGTTGGTTGAAAACTCCTGGGCAAGTGTAAGCAGCCCGGCAAAACGCTCGAGCAGGTACTGTAACTCCTGCGGATGTTCGTTCAGATTCAGTATTTCCTTAAAAATACTGGTTTCGAGCAAACGCAGTTTTTCCAATGGCAGCCGTTGCTCCGGATAAAGGGAAATGACGGAAAGGTGATTGGTAATGTTTTCAAATTTGGTATGTGCAAGAAAATAGCCTTCCAGCAGGGAGGCATCATCCAGTACCAGCGCATGTTGTACGCTACGCTGCATCGCCATGATTTCGCCGATGATAACGCTGGTACCATTAGTAATCTGTGTCGCCTGGTAAACATTGTGTCGGCTTTGTTCAGATAACTGATCGATACGTACCGCACTATATACCAGAGCACCGATCAGCGGCAGGCCGACAATTGAAAATCCGATCAAGATCAAAGCCAAAAATGATTTTGGTTTATATCCGGATCCGGTTTTCCGGTGTATCTGCCCGGGAGATGCAACATCTGTAGAAATTTTCATAGTGCAGGTTTACCTTTCATGCAACCTGAGTGACAATACCTGGGTAGAAAGACTCAGGCCGTTTTTTCATATTTTTCCTAGGCGCCAACCACCGATTTTACCTCTCATGTTGCTGATGATTGATAATTACGATTCCTTTACCTATAACCTGGTGCAATATTTGGGTGAACTGGGTGAAGAAGTCATGGTCATTCGAAATGATGAAACTACAGTGGAGGCAGCTCGGCAATTGAATCCTGCCGGTATCATCATTTCACCGGGCCCGTGCACCCCTGATGAAGCAGGTATTTCCGTGGATCTGATCAAGCAGCTCAGTGAAATAATTCCCATACTGGGCGTGTGCCTCGGTCACCAGAGTATCGGACAGGCTTTTGGGGGGCGAATTGTGCATGCCGAAAAAGTCATGCACGGTAAAACGTCACTAGTTTTTCACGATGGTAAAGGTATTTTTCAGGGAGTGCCTGATCCGTTCGTGGCAACCCGTTATCATTCACTCGTCATCGAACGGTCAAGTATACCTGATTGCCTTGAAATCTCTGCCTGGACCGAAGATAATGAGATCATGGGAGTACGACATCGCACACTATCGGTCGAGGGTGTGCAATTCCATCCTGAATCGATATTAAGTGAACATGGCCACCTGTTGCTAGGGAATTTCCTTCATGGCAACTCTATTCAAAAGCATTCTTCAATGTGTGAAGTGTGAATCCGCAGGCAATCCTCGCTCGAATTCTCGAGCAGCATGAAATTCCTTATGAAGAAATGATTGAACTGATGCGCGCGATCATGTCAGGAAACGTATCGCCTGTCATGACGGCTGCCCTGGTCACCGGGTTGCGCATAAAACGCGAGAGCATCGGTGAAATCAGTGCAGCCGCTAAAGTCATGCGGGAACTGGCGGTACGTATCGAAGTAGCTGATGCGAGTCATCTGGTCGATACGTGCGGTACTGGCGGGGATGGATGCAATACTTTCAATATTTCAACCACTTCCGCTTTCGTGGCTGCCGCTGCGGGCGCACAGGTGGCTAAACACGGCGGGCGTTCCGTATCAGGTAAAGTGGGCAGCGCCGACGTGCTGGAAGCCATCGGTATCAATCTCGATCAGACGCCAGACCAGATTACCCGTTCCATTACCGAAGTGGGTATCGGTTTTATGTTTGCTCCCAATTTTCATCATGCTATGAAACATGCCGCTCCTGTTCGAAGGGAACTGGGCGTGCGCACGGTCTTCAACATCCTGGGGCCGCTGACCAATCCTGCCGGTGCCAGCAACCAATTACTCGGTGTATACCATGCCGATTTGACCGGTGTACTGGCACAGGTACTGCTGCGGCTGGGAAGCCGGCACGCCATGATCGTGCATGGCAGCGACGGACTGGACGAAATCACCCTGTCCGGCCCGACCAGAATTGCCGAACTCAACGCGGGTGAAGTACGGGAATATAGCGTACAGCCGGAAGATTTCGGGCTGGAATGCGCTGCTATTACATCTCTGCAGGTGAACAGCACAGAGGATGCTCAGGCAATGCTTCTGTCCGTACTGGATAACCGCCCGGGACCTGCCAGAGATATCGTTCTACTCAATGCGGGAGCAGCAATTTATGTCGCCGGGAAAGCAGATTCCTGGGCTCAAGGAGTTGAAATGGCCCGTGACATGCTGGCCAGCGGTGCTGCAAAACAGAAAATGCAGGCATTGGTTGAATTCTCTAATCAGGTAAGTTTTTAGTATGTCAGATATTCTTGATCGCATCCTTGCCGTAAAGAAACAGGAGGTCGCGGCCGCTCGGGCAAAAAAATCACTGGAAGAAATCCGTAAGCAAGCAGAAGAGATGCCTGCTTCGCGCGATTTTCTACAGGCGATACGCAGCCGGATCAGTCAGCATCGTGCCGCTGTGATTGCAGAGATCAAACGGGCCAGTCCAAGCAAAGGTGTGTTGCGCGGACGAACAGAAGCACTCAATCCACAAGGATCGGGGCGTGCGGAAAATTCACCTGGGCGAAATCCGATTCCACAAGATTTCATCCCGGCAAAAATTGCCGCCAGTTATGCTCGAAATGGCGCTGCCTGTCTGTCAGTCCTGACAGATGAACAGTTTTTCATGGGCAGTACCGATTTCTTACAGCAGGCACGCGCTGCTTGTGATTTACCGGTATTGCGCAAGGATTTCATACTGGACGAATATCAGATCTACGAAGCACGCGCGATGGGAGCGGATTGCATACTGTTGATCGTCGCAGCATTTCTTTCACCGGTTTTCCAACAGGATGCCTCTGTCAATCAGGGCGACAGTGCACTCGAACGGATGCGCATATTGGAAACCACGGCACAAGCACTAGGAATGGCCATACTGGTAGAAGTACACGATGCAGATGAGCTCGATCTCGCGCTGCAATTGACTACTCCGCTCATCGGGATCAACAACCGCAACCTGCGAACTTTCGAGACTACCCTGGATACCACCGTACAACTGGTCAGGCACATACCAGCCGGGCACATCGTCGTCACCGAAAGTGGTATCCGTACCCCCGCCGATGTGGAAATGATGCTGTCCCAGCATATTTACACTTTTCTGATCGGGGAAACATTCATGCGGGCACCGGATCCGGGTACCGCACTGGCAAGCCTGTTTACGACAAACCTGACGTAAACTGCGCTGCGCCATCAATCGGGTAACTATCTTCCCGACCAGAATATAACAATAATGCTTCAATCAACCAAAAGGAGACCTTTATGAACTTCAGAAAACAACTGACAGGCGGTTTGAGCAGCCTGATTCTTTCAGCAGTAATGTCCGGCAGCCTGCTGGCAGCGGGTATGGCAGAATTTAACGACAAGGGGGAGCTGTTGCTGCCGAAAAATTACCGTGAATGGGTAATGGTCGGTACCCAGGTAACACCAAATGAATTGAACGATGGCAAAGCACCTTTCACTGAAATCAGAACAGTCTATGTCGACCCGGAAAGCTATGCTCACTGGAAAAAAACTGGTGAATTCAGAGATGGGACGGTAACTGTAAAAGAACTGATCAGCGTTGGCGACCGTAAAGGCCCGGGCAGTGGAAATGGCTACTTCATGGGCGACTATATCGGGCTCGAGGCATCGGTCAAGGATTCACAACGCTTTGCAAACGAGCCGGGCAACTGGGCTTTTTATATTTTCTATGTTCCTGACACGCCGCTGGTTGCTGCAGCCAAAAATCTGCCCACGGCGGAATGTGCTGCCTGCCACAAGGAAAATGCGAAGACAGACATGGTCTTCACACAATTTTATCCTGTGTTACGTGCCGCCAAAGCAACCGGTGAATCCGGTGTAGTCGCGCCCAAGTAAATAGCTGATATAAATTCAACACGCAACAGGAGTATGCGGTAACCCGATGTACGTTACCGCAGCGAAATACTCCTGTTTTTCTCTCCTTCGCTCTCCTCGCGGTTACGGCCGGTTACAGCCTGGTGATAAAATGTTGACACTATGGCCAACATTACCATCCGCGAATTTTCTGCCCACGCCTACGAAATACTCAGTGCACATGGTTTGCCGTCCGTGCTTGCACGCATTTTTGCAGCGCGCGGTATAAATCACCCCGACCAGCTCGAAACGACGTTTGCCCGCATGGCATCGTTCGAGCAATTAAAGAACATCCAACGGATCGCCGTGTTACTGGCCGATGCTATCGCCGCGAAAAAGCGTTTGCTCGTCATCGCCGATTACGACACCGATGGTGCGACTGCCTGTGCCGTTGCCCTGCGTGCGTTACGCCAGTTTGGTGCCATGGTGGAATACCTCGTGCCTAACCGTTTTGAATACGGCTATGGATTGACACCGGAAATCGTGCGCCTGGCAGCAGACCAGGCTCCTCCTCCTGATATTCTGATCACAGTGGATAATGGTATTGCCAGTGTAGAAGGCGTAGAGGAAGCCAACCGGCTGGGGATGCAGGTATTCGTCACCGATCATCATTTGCCGGGTGACCGGCTGCCGGATGCAGCCGTCATCGTCAACCCCAACCAGCCGGGATGCAGCTTTCCTGATAAACATATTGCCGGAGTCGGCGTGATTTTTTACGTCATGCTGGCGTTGCGAGCGGAATTACGTGAACGAGGCGCTTTCACAGCGACCGGCAAAGAACCCAATCTCGCCAGTCTGCTTGATCTGGTCGCATTGGGTACCGTTGCCGATGTGGTCAGGTTGGAAGGAACCAACCGTATCCTGGTGCAGCAAGGGTTGCAGCGTATCCGCAATGGCTACTGCTGTGCCGGTATGCATGCCTTATTCAAAGCTGCCGGGCGAGATTTCAGCCGCGTCACCACGTATGAACTGGGGTTTATTCTTGCACCCAGATTGAACGCTGCCGGGCGACTGGATGATATGTCACTGGGAATCGAATGTTTGCTGACCGAGGATGGATCCCGTGCCTTGCGTCTGGCCAGCGAGCTGGATGAACTGAACCGCCAGCGCCGTGAAATCGAGTCAGGCATGCGGGATGAAGCCATGGACAAACTGGACGATGTGATCAATCTCCTGAACCAGTCCGATACGTCAGCAGATAACGGGAAACAATCCGTTTACAGCCTGTGTCTGTACGATCCGGCCTGGCATCAGGGAGTCATCGGCCTGATCGCTTCGCGTGTCAAGGACAGACTGCATCGGCCGGCCATCGTTTTTGCGCAAGGCAATGACGGCGAAATCAAAGGCTCAGGCAGATCGATTCCCGGTTTGCATCTGCGTGATGCACTGGATCTGGTCACAAAACGCCACCCGGGATTGATCGTCAAATTTGGCGGCCATGCCATGGCCGCCGGTCTGACTGTGTACGAACAGCATTTCGAACAGTTTCGTATTGCATTCGAGCAGGTAGCGCAATCACTGCTGACACCTGCAGATTTAATCCAGGTGATTGAAACCGATGGTGAACTGGCAGAAACAGATCTGACTCTGGAGCTGGCACAGTATCTGATGGATCAGGTCTGGGGACAAGGATTTCCCGAACCGAGCTTCAATGGCTGTTTCCGGGTCGAAAATCAGCGTATCGTCGGAGAAAAACATTTGAAATTGAAACTGCGAAAAACCGGTGCTGCACAAGTATACGACGGGATTCTGTTTTTTCATACCGAACGGCTGCCCGCGGAGATCGATGCCATCTACCGGGTGCAGATAAACGAATATAACGGAAACACCCGCATGCAATTATTGCTGGAACATTGGTTTGAATCCGGCCAGGCACACTATGGATGATCTGTTTCTTCTTGAGCAGGAGCGGGGTTATCTGGCTCAATTTGCCACCAGCCTGGCAATCGGATTACTGATCGGCCTGGAGCGCGAACGTAGCCCGGCTGCCAAAGCAGGGCTGCGTACTTTTGCGCTGGTTGCCATGTTTGGTACGCTGACTGCGATGCTGTCCCACAAAGCACAAACTCCCTGGTTGCTGATCAGTGGTTTGTTACTGGTCGGAATCATGGTGATTGTCTCTTACCGGGATAAACGGGATATGCCGGAAGATCCGGGCACCACCACAGTAACCGCAGTGCTGATCTGCTATGGGCTGGGCGCCATGGTATGGTATGAAGAATCAACGCTAGCTGTCATGCTGGCGATCATCACGACCATCCTGCTTTATTTCAAAACTGAACTGCAGGGAATCACACAAAACCTGACTCGCAAGGATCTGATCTCGATACTGCAATTTGCGGTACTCAGCTTTATCATCCTGCCGATTCTGCCCGACAGGAATTATGGTCCTTTCGATGCATTCAATCCTCATCAGATCTGGTTGATGATCGTGCTAATCTCAGGGGTCAGCCTGGTGGGTTACATTGCACTGCGTTTCATCGGCCAGCGTTACGGGGCAGTACTGCTGGGTGTGCTGGGCGGACTGGTTTCCAGCACTGCCACCACGCTGGTATTTACACGCCGCAACGGGGATAGACCTGATATTACTAATCTTGCTGTTGTCGTGATTTTATTGGCCAATCTGGTCGTACTGGTCCGGATTGCTTTGATTACCGAAGTAATTTCACCTGTGATTTTTCCTTATCTCCTGCCAGTTCTGGGAGGCGGGCTTTTTCTGGGACTGATCACTTCGCTGTTCTGGTGGCGTGAATTCAGCCAGCAGCAGATCATTCCCATGCCGGATACGAAAAATCCGGCGGAGCTGACCACTGCCATAGGATTTGGCCTGCTTTATGCCGCCGTGCTGTTCCTCAGCGGGTGGCTGTCAGACATTGCCGGCAGCAGCGGGCTGTACGCCGTGGCAATTATCTCCGGACTGACCAACGTGGATGCGATCATGCTGAGCAGCCTGCGTTTGCACGGACTGGGCAAGCTGGAAATCGTGGAAGTGGTTACCGCTATCACGCTTGGGGTCATCGCCAATCTGATTTTCAAGCTGGGATTGATCTTTTTTACCGGTAACAATGTACTGGCCAGACGATGCTTCCCGGGAACGATAGCCATCATTATCGGCCTGGCGGGTGCACTTTTCACGGCATCATATCTGTCATATTTCTGAGCAATTCACACTCTGTTTGTAAAATCATGTCATCCAAACCTAATCTATCTTCTTCGGAACCATTACCGCATTACACTGGTTTGGAAGGTTCCAGTGATGCCTGTGCCCTGGCGCAGCTCGCAAGCCGGAACCCGGCCGGGCAGTTACTGGCAATCATCACGGCCAGTGCACTGGATGCACAAAGATTGCTCGAGGAAATTCCCTTTTTTGCACCCGATCTGCGCGTGAGCCTGTTACCGGACTGGGAAACGCTGCCCTACGATATCTTTTCTCCTCACCAGGATCTGATTTCGGAACGTCTGGCTACTTTTTACCAGATTACCCATAACGCCTGCGACGTCTTGATCGTCCCGGTTACGACAGCGTTGTACCGGATGCCGCCGCAAGAATTTCTGGCAGCACATTCATTCTTCGTCAAGCAGGGCAGCACGCTGGATCTGCAGGCATTTCGCAGCCAGATGTCACTGGCAGGTTATTTCCATGTATCGCAGGTGCTTTCACCGGGGGAATACAGTATCCGCGGGGGATTGATCGACCTGTTCCCGATGGGCAGCCCGCTGCCTTATCGTATCGATCTGTTCGACGATGAAATTGAATCGATACGCACTTTTGATGTCGATACGCAGCGCAGCATCTATCCAGTCAAGGAGATCCGGCTGCTGCCGGCGCGGGAATTTCCACTCGACGATAACGGGCGCAGTCGATTTCGCACTGGATTCCGGGAAAAATTCGAGGGTGATCCCACACGCTGCAGGCTTTACCAGGAAATCAGCAAGGGTAATATTCCCGCCGGGATCGAATATTATCTGCCGCTTTTTTTCGAACAGACGGCCACCCTGTTCGATTACCTGGTGCAGCACTCCACAGTGTGCCTGCATGGGGAGATCGCACCAGCCATCGGAAATTTCTGGCAGGATACCCGTTCACGTTATCAGTTGATGCGCAGTGATCCGGATCGGCCTTTGCTTCCTCCGATGGATCTGTTTTTGCCGGAAGATCAGTTTTACGGCTACCTCAAATCATACAAACGAATAGAAATACATACGGGGCAACAGGCAAAGATCGATAAGCCTTTTGCCTGCTCCCTTCCGCCTGTGCGGGTAGACCGGCGCGCTTCCAACCCGATCGAGCAGCTGACCGCTTTTGCCCATACATTTACGCAAAAGGACGGACGAGTTTTACTACTCGCAGAAAGTGTGGGACGACGCGAGCTGATGGCAGAATATCTGCGCGAATACGGCCTGAAACTGAAACTTTGTGAGGATTTTGCTGCATTTCGATCAGAGACTGCTCCTTGCATGCTTAGTGTGGCCTCTCTGCACAGCGGTTTCATTCTCGCTGCCGAAAACGTGGCGCTGATTACCGAAAATGAGCTGTATGCCACGCATGTACGCGGACAGCGGACACGTGATGCACGCAAAACTGTTTCGGCCGATTCCATTTTGCGCGATCTGTCCGAAATCAAACCCGGCAGTCCGGTGGTACATGAACAGCACGGTATCGGGCGTTATCTCGGTCTGGTAAACATGGATATTGAGGGTGATTCGGGCCAATCCAGTGAATTTCTCGCTCTGGAATATCAGGGAGGAGACAAACTGTATGTGCCGGTTACGCAGCTTCATCTCATCAGTCGTTACAGTGGCGCCGCACCGGAAGCAGCTCCACTACACAAACTGGGAAGCGGCCAATGGGAAAAAGCCAAGCGTAAAGCGATGCAGCAGGTGCGCGATACTGCCGCTGAACTGTTGAATCTGTATGCGCAGCGTGCTGCCCGTGAAGGTCATCCATTCCGGTTCAACCAGCATGATTACAATGTTTTTGCCGATGGTTTCGGTTTTGAGGAAACACCGGACCAGGCGGCTGCCATCAATGCAGTCATCCAGGATATGGTGTCCGGTAAACCGATGGATCGGCTGATTTGCGGTGATGTCGGCTTCGGCAAAACGGAAGTCGCTCTGCGGGCGGCTTTCGTTTCAGTCACCGATGGCAGGCAGGTAGCCGTACTGGTTCCCACCACATTGCTGGCAGAACAGCATTATCAGAATTTTTCTGATCGTTTCGGGCTGATTGCTGATCAGTGGCCGGTAAAAATTGCCGAACTTTCACGTTTCCGGTCAGCCCGGGAACAGTCTGAAGCACTGCAAAGCCTGACGCAGGGAACGACCGATATCATCATCGGTACACACAAACTGATCCAGGATAAGGTCAAATTCAAAAACCTGGGATTGGTCATCATTGATGAAGAACATCGTTTCGGAGTACGTCAGAAAGAACAGCTCAAAAAGCTTCGTGCCGAAGTGGATGTGCTGACGCTGACCGCAACACCCATCCCGCGTACGCTGGCGATGTCACTCGAAGGCCTCAGAGATTTTTCAGTAATTGCTACTGCGCCCCAGCGACGACTGGCAATCCGGACATTCGTACATTCCTACTCGGAAGGAATCATCCGCGAAGCCTGTTTGCGTGAACTGAAACGCGGCGGGCAGATCTATTTTCTTTACAACGAAGTCAGCACTATTCAAAACATGTATACCAGACTGACCACGCTGCTGCCGGAAGCAAGAATAAACGTTGCACACGGGCAAATGCGGGAAAGTGAACTGGAGCATGTCATGCGCGATTTCTACCAGCAGCGTTTCAATCTGCTGCTGTGTACGACTATCATCGAAACAGGGATAGACGTTCCCACTGCCAACACCATCATCATCCATCGCGCCGATAAGTTCGGGTTGGCACAATTGCATCAGTTACGCGGCAGGGTCGGCCGTTCGCACCACCAGGCGTATGCCTATCTGCTGACACCGGAAAAAGCAGCGCTGACCACACAGGCAACCAGGCGCCTGGAAGCTATTCAGGCAATGGAAGAACTTGGATCCGGGTTTTATCTGGCGATGCACGATCTGGAAATTCGCGGTGCAGGTGCAGTGCTCGGTGATTCACAAAGTGGTGAAATGCAGGAAGTAGGGTTCAGTCTTTACAGTTCTCTGCTGGATGCAGCAATCAAATCATTGAAAGCTGGTCATGAGCCGGACATGCAGCAACCTCTGGGAGTTTCCACAGAAATCAGATTGCATGTACCAGCGCTATTGCCAGAAAGTTATTGTGGTGATATCCACGAACGATTGATTCTGTACAAGCGCATGGCGGGTTGCAGTGATGAGGCAGAACTGGATGAGATTCATCAGGAGCTGATCGATCGATTTGGTCTGTTACCTGATCCTGCTCGCGCGTTACTGGACAGCCATCGGCTGCGTATCGAAGCCAAGCAATTAGGTATTACTCGTATCGATGCCGGGCCGGACAATATTCAATTACAATTTGTGCCGGAACCTCCGATCGAAGCCATAAAAATCATTCAGCTCATTCAGAGTGGCAAGGAATACAGCCTGTCAGGGCCTGATCGCCTGAGCGTCCGATTGCAGATACCGGATATTGGCGAGCGAGTCAAAAAGATCAAAAAGTTGATGACGTTACTGAAAAACTAAACTGGCCAGTCATTATCGATTTTACCCGTAGGTGGTTTCTTTATCGAAATCCTGCCAGATATAATGCGGGCGAACCGTCGGTTGAGTAGGAATAAAAAAGGTTACGGCATCCAGTGCACCGAACACGGTACGGCCGACCGTATGCATGATGCCGGCCACAAGGCCGATGGTCAGCCCGTAAGCAGCCCCATCACGCCGGCTGGTAAGAATCACGGTTTTAGGAAGTTCGATAACACCGGTTACAACGTTGGCAATACCGTTGACCAGTTTTTCACTCGCTGCGCCCGGGTAGCTCTGCGGCATATCACGCTGTGCCATAGCAGTTTGTGGCAGTACGCAAAACAAAATCAGAAAAACAACCTGTGCGATTGAAGTTTTCATTATTGGCGTCTCCTTGATCTTATTTTGGCAACGGTGAGTCTGGTCAGCGTTCCAGTTTATCCAGTTTGTCTGTAACGGATGCCCATTCGTCTGCATCCGGCAGCGCATCCTTTTTCTCGATGATCGGATCCCAGATTTTTGACAGTTCCGCGTTGAGCGCGATGAACTGGCGCTGATCTTCGGATACATCATCCTCTGCATAAATGGCTTCCACCGGGCATTCTGCCACACATAACGTGCAATCGATACACTCATCCGGATCGATCACCAAAAAATTGGGGCCTTCACGGAAGCAATCCACGGGACATACGTCGACACAATCGGTATATTTACATTTGATACAGCTTTCAGTTACTACATAAGTCATGATGATGTTCCTTGAGTGACACTTTCCGAAAGAAACTTGCGATTCTATCAGAATCTCGACAAATTCTGCTACACACCCGGAGTGGGGAGTTATTAGCGGTGATTTGCCATTTTTGGCTTTAAAGAGTGTTTATGCCAACTTACGGTATCGGACATGCTATGTAACCTGAGTTCGGGATAAGAAAAGAGGAAGTGAGCGCCCGCCTTTTTGCGTA
>OBJA01001229.1_pt1 | contig 18466 bp, 16 predicted proteins | sample 1519751 | NCBI WGS metagenome assembly OBJA01 (sample SAMEA3881238, study PRJEB22517) | soil metagenome | biome: lake sediment; feature: soda lake sediment; material: sediment, water from around vicinity | place: India | collected 2013-12-23 | depth 3 m
AATAGAACACGGATGACACTGATGTTACGGATTAAAGCGGATCAGTGCAAATCCGTTTTATCCGTATGATCCGTGCACTAATTTTATGGTATCCGGTTTTTTATTTTTCTCGCAAAGCCGCGGAGCCGCAAAGCAGGTTTTGGTGCTACACACTAATCACTACTAACCAAAAACTAAACTCCTCCTCATCCTTCAAATCAGAACCGATAACTCAGAGATAGTGTGCCACCCAAAGTTTTGTTCAGGGCGAAAAAATTCAGGTTTTTTCTGCTGTAAAAGACACGATAATCCTTGTAAAGATTTCGATAGAACTTATAGTGAATTGGGATTAGACCTGATGTGACAGTAAAGTTAAAATCAACAATTAAATTATCTTTAATTGGGTGTCTAATGCCTGCTTTTAAACCTAAGCCGACATCGTAATCGTGAAAACCAAATGAGCTGGTGTTCTTGTATGTAGAGACACCAAAGTCATTAGTTGCGATATTGTAATGTCTGATTAATACAGCACTGTATATACCTGGTCCTAGATAAAAAACTGATTCTTTTTGAGTGCCGAATAAAAAATAGGCAGCAGCAGAAAAGTACTGGCGTGCTCCTGGGCTAAAGGGTGATGGTGCACCAATCACAGGCATGATTGGCTCTTGTGCTTCCTCCACAGGGAAAACACCGCGTCCTTTTCTTTCATACATGATTTCAGCAAACACAAAGTAATTGGGCTTGTAATCCTTCACCATGCTTATTCCAAAGGTAAGACTCTTGAGTGGTTCAACCGATTCAGCAGTTTCAACCGGCTTGTTGGTTCTTCCTGGAAACCAAAGGTCAGACACCATCCCGCCGAATCTAATACCGAACGCATGGTTTTTCACTGGTTCAGACTGCACAGGATCGTTTTGGGCATAGCCGTTAGCAGAGATAAGGATTGTTGCCAGCAAAAACACTGTTGTGATTTGGTAAATTATTCTCTTTTTCATACTATTTATTTTTAAGATTATGATTAGGAATGAGTTAAAATTATAAAAAAACTATATTCGGCAAAAGCGATGTGTGTATCGTTGGTTATTAGCCACCACTACACAAAGATAAACGCCTTTGGCCAGATTTGTTACAGGCATTGTTCCCAAATATCCACAACCTGATAACCGGCCGGAATTAATTGGTGTGTTGTGTACTCAACGCAATAAAGGTCAGCCTCATAAACAACAAATCTTTCTATATGTCCCCACCCGGGAAACTGCACGTCTTGTCCAAACAAAATCAACATATTTGAGCTAACTAATTGTTGCGACTTGATAACTTGAGCGGTTGGGTGCAGGATCTGGTATTCCGGCAAATTGATATGTTTTAATGCCTCTCCCGCATTCAACCTGCCATGGCCATTATATGGATCCGGTCCAGCAGGGAAGTTGATGCCTATGGTGTTGGGTGGAGGACCTGAGATATCGGTAGCAGTGTTTTTCAGGATATACTCGACATCTTCCGGTGCCAAACCAGCTGTGCGAGTAGACCGGATAGAGTAGAAGAGGTTCATCGTGCAACAAATAAAACAGAATGTATAAAAATGGGCTTAGATAAAAACGAAAGTAAAGATAATATCAAAATTCAATAATTACAACAAAAATCAAAAATAAATATTAACAACTTTGGGCGCATTCCAGGAACGAGAATGTATTGTCTTTCAGAGAACAAAGCAGATTAAAATCCTAGTATTTATATGCTATCGAGATGAGATAAAACATCAAATCAGGAAAAAGATTTATTAGCATGAAATCGGGGAGTTGGGGAATAGGGGAGTTGAGGATTTGGGGAGTTGAGGATTTGGTGTGGAGAGATGCAATCAGTTTTGCTAATAACAGGCAAATCAAAAAAAATCGGCAGATATTCCCTTATCAAAAAAGAAGTTACCGGAAAATGATTAGATTTGCAACTTTAACCATAGAAGATAAACCAATTAATTACTAACCTAAACATCGAAAATCATGAACTTTGAATTCACCGAAGAACAGAAGATGATCCGTCAGGCAGCCAAAGACTTCGCTGAGCGCGAACTGTTGCCGGATATCATCGAAAGGGATGCCACCGGAAGGTTTCCCACCGAGCAGGTAAAGAAGCTTGCTGAACTAGGATTTCTGGGTATGATGACCTCACCTGAATACGATGGTGGGGGGATGGATACTGTTTCGTATGTGTTGGCTATGGAGGAGATATCCAAGATTGATGGTTCCACCTCAGTGATCATGTCAGTATGCAACTCACTTGTCAACTGGGGTTTGGAGACTTATGGCACTGAGGAGCAGAAGCAAAAATATCTTAGGCCGTTGGCTCGCGGAGAGCAGATCGGCGCCTTTTTGCTTTCAGAGCCTGAGGCGGGGTCGGATGCCACGAAACAGCGCACCACTGCGGTGGATATGGGCGACCATTACCTCCTCAACGGTACGAAGAACTGGATCACAAATGCCAACTCCGGAGATGTGTATCTGGTGATTGCCCATACCAATCCGGAGAAGGCTCACAAGGGTATTAACGCCTTTATCGTTGAGAAATCCTGGCCTGGAATTTCATTAGGGCCACATGAGGACAAGATGGGTATGCGCAGCTCGGACACCCATTCGGTGATGTTCACCGATGTGAAGGTGCCGAAAGAAAACAGGATAGGCGAGGATGGCTTTGGCTTCACCTTCGCCATGAAAACCCTCGACGGTGGCAGGATCGGCATTGCATCGCAGGCACTCGGCCTCGCTTCGGGTGCACTCGAAAGAGCCATCAACTACTCCAAGGAGCGCAAAGCCTTTGGCACCGAGATCTGCAACCACCAGGCCATCGCCTTCAAGCTGGCAGATATGGCTGTTAAGGTTGAAAACGCCAGAAACCTCTGTCTGAAATCTGCCTGGCTGAAAGATTCCGGCCAGAGCTACGGCATTATGAGTGCATACGCCAAGCAGTATGCTGCCGATATCGCCATGGAAGTTACCACTGAAGCGGTACAGATACACGGAGGTTACGGCTATGTGAAGGAGTACCATGTGGAGAGGCTGATGCGCGAAGCCAAGCTCACCCAGATCTACGAAGGCACCTCCGAAGTTCAGAAGATAGTAATATCAAGATCATTACTTAAATAACCACATAAAACCCAAATTATCTGTTTGTATGAAAATTTTAGTTTGTATCAGTGAAGTCCCTGACACGACCACGAAGATCAGGTTCAGGGATCAGGACACAGCTTTTGACACTACCGGGGTACAATGGATCATCAATCCCTGGGATGAGCTGGCACTCACCCGGGCGCTGGAGATCAGGGAGGCATCCGGTGGTGCCGTAGAGGCTGTAACGGTAGCCACCGTGGGCACGGTGCAGGCTGAGCCCACCATCCGCAAGGCGCTTGCAGTAGGGGCCGACAATGCCATACGCGTGGACGCACAGCCCACCGATGCATGGTATGTTGCCACCCAGCTTGCCGAAGTGGTGAAGAGCGGCGGCTTCGACATCGTGATGGCAGGCCGTGACTCGGCCGACTACAACGGCGCGTCAGTAGGCGGCATGCTCGCTGCCCTGCTCGACTATAACACCCTCTCCTCCGTCTCCTCGATGGCACTCGAAAACGGCAAAATAACCGCCAAACGGGAAATGGATGGTGGCACCGAAACCCTCGAAGCAGACCTTCCATTCCTGGCAGTAGTGCAGAAAGGTATCGCCATCGAACCCAGAATCCCCGCAATGCGTGGAATCATGATGGCCCGCACAAAACCGCTGCAGGTGGTGCAACCGGTTGAAGGGGAAAGTATGACGGAAAATGTCGGGTATGCCCTCCCGCAACCCAAAGGGGCCTGCAGAATGTTTGCCGCCGACGAAGTGAAGGCGCTGGTAGAGGTCCTGCACAATGAGGCAAAATTGATTTAGTCATTTTTAAAGAAGAATAGATATGGCAATACTCGTATATGCTGAAAACAGGGATGGCCTGTTTAAGAAAGCGACCTTTGAGCTGCTCAGCTATGCCAGTGAAATGGCAAAGGCCTTGAACACCAAAGTTGTTGCATTGTCGATTGGAAATGTGCCTGATGAGGAACTGGTGAAGCTGGGGCAGTATGGCGCTGAAAGGGTACTGAAAGCCGGCGCCAGTCTCAACCTTCTCGACAACAAGGTATGGTCAAAGATCATCGTTGCTGCTGTTGAGAAGGAGCAGGCAACTGTTGTCGTGCTGCCTTCAGGCATCGTGGGCTCAGCCCTCGCTCCCGCCGTGGCTGCACGTCTTAAGGCTGGCCTGGTTACCGGCGTGGTGGCACTTCCGGAAGAGTATGACCCGATGCTGGTGAAGAAGCTTGTCTTCACAGGCAAGGCCTACGCCACGGTAAAGGTTAACACGCCTGTCAAGGTGCTTACGCTGTCGCAGAACTCCTTTGGCGTTGCAGAACCCGGGCCGGGCAGTGCCACAGTGGAAGATTTTGCTGTGGAGGTGCAGGCTCCGGCAGTGAAGCTGCTTGAGGTGAGTAAACAAACCGGCAAGATACTGCTCACCGATGCCGAGATTGTAGTTTCCGGCGGACGGGGTATGAAAACCGGAGAGAACTTTGTGATGATAGAGGAGTTGGCAGACCTTCTGGGTGCCGCTGTCGGATGCTCCAGGCCTGTCTCCGACGAAGGATGGAGGCCCCACAGCGAACATGTTGGGCAGACAGGAAAAATCATCGCCCCGGTACTCTATATCGCCTGCGGCATCTCCGGTGCTATCCAGCACGTTGGAGGGATCTCCTCCTCGAAAAATATCGTGGCGATAAACACCGATAAGGATGCACCCATCTTCGAGGTGGCCGACTACGGGATAGTGGGAGACTTCAAGGCTGTCATTCCCGAAATGATCGCTGCAATAAAAGAGGTGAAGGCTGTTTAAACCATCGCCGAAGCGACGAGCTCTGCGAGGTCGAGGTTCTGTACCTCCTCCTCGCAGTTCTTGTATTTGAGTCCATCCGTGAGCATCGTCATGCAGAAGGGGCAACCGGTACCTATGATGCCGGCGCCGGTGGCAAGAGCCTCCTCAGTCCTTTCGATGAACACCTCCTTGTCACCTTTCTCAGCATCCTTGAACATCTGCGCACCACCTGCTCCACAACAGAGGGCGAAGCTGCGGTTGCGCGGCATCTCGGCCAGCTCCAGACCCAGATACTCCATCACAAACCTCGGCGATTCATAAATGCCGTTCATCCTCCCCAGATAACACGGGTCGTGATAGGTGGCCTTCCGGCCGGCAAGGCCTGAGGTGTCTACCTTCAGCTTGCCTGATCTCAGATGCTCAGCAAGAAAATCAATATAGTGAATTACCTCATAGGTTCCCCCCAGGTCAGGATACTCATGTTTCAGAACATTGAAACAATGAGGGCATATAGTGATGATCTTTTGTATATCGTAAGCTTTGAAGGTCTCAATAAGCATCATCGCCTGCATCTGGTAGAGCATCTCATTACCGGCCCGCCTGGCAGGGTCGCCGGTGCAGGTCTCCTCAGTGCCCAGCACCGCATAGTCAGTACCAAGATTGTTTAGTATAGTCGCAAAAGCCCTGGCTACCTTCATATAGCGAAAGTCGAAGGCGCCGGCACATCCCACCCAGAAAAGGTATTCGGGCTTGCGCCCTGCCGCTGCCAGATCTGCCATTACCGGCACGTTTATGCTCATTTTCGGATCGTTATTCATAGGTCTGTCTATTGTTATGTTTTAATGATGTTCAGTGTCTTATTTCATGAATCTATGATCGGCTCACTCGGCCCATTTCAGCCTGTCTTCGTTTGAATACTGCCATGGGGCACCGTTGTTCTCTATGTTGGAGAAGATGGCGTTTATCTGTGCCGGCGCCTTTGACTCTTCCATAACCAGGTATCTGCGGAGGTCGAGGATGAAGGTGGGCTGATCGATGTTCAGCGGGCACTCCCTGGCGCAGGCGTTGCAGGTAGTGCATGCCCAGATCTCCTCCTCGGAAATGTAGGTGCGGATAAGCGCTTTCTGGTCGCTGTAGTCTCTGCCTTCCTTTACCAGGTGCGGCCCTTTCTCCTTCATCCGGTGGCGTATGTCCATAACCATCTTCCGTGGCGACAATGCCTTGCCGGTGATGGATGCCGGACAAACCGCGGTACATCTGCCGCATTGTGTGCAGGAGAGGGAGTCGATATAGTTTTTCCATGTGACATCTTCCACGTCAAGGATTCCGAAGCGTGCCGGAGGCTGGTCAGATGGAGCACCAGAGAATGCAGTGTCGGGGTTCATCATCAGCTTAACCTCCTTTGTGATATCCTCCATCGTGTACATCTTACCCAGGGGGCTGAGGCGGCTGAAGAAGACGTTGGGCACCGACATGAAGATATGGAAGTGCTTGGAGTAGGGTAGGATATTGGCAAACAGGAATATCAGCAGGATGTGGCTCCACCAGTTTATGTCGTGTAGCAGTGTGATGGTGCCGGCGCTCATCCCGGCGAAGAGGGGCGCGATAAGCACGCTGATGGGATATGAGCCCACGTATTCCGGGTGGCCGGCGATGTAAAAGATGTTAAGGCCTATCAGGGTGACCATCAGGATCAGGATCATGGTCAGTGCCAGGAAGGCGTCGGAATGGTTCCTGTGGGTGAGTTCCCTGCCGTTAAGCCTCGGGATACTCAGGCAGCATCTGCGGATGATGAAGATAATGATGAATAGCGCTATGATGTAAGCGAAGATATCTCCCAGTGCCATAATCACATTGTACACCGGTCCCAGTATTGCCAAAACTCTTTCGGTCCCTGCCACACCATCAATAACTATCTCGATGCTGCCAAGGAGTATCACCAGGAAACCCCAGAATACCATTGCATGCATGAACCCTGCAATGCGGTTGCGGAAGATGCGCTCCTGGAAGATGGCATTTATTATTGTAAGCCTGATCCTGCTGCCGATTTCACGTACCGGATAGGCGGGCCTGGTAAGCCTGAAGAACCGGTAAATCCTGTATGCCGACCAGGTAAAAACACCCAGCGTGATGGCCAGCAATGTGGTAAAAATGATCTGTGACATTATCTATAGATTATGATTCAATTTCGCAGCAAAATTAAACCTTTTAATAATCCGGGAAAATCCGTCGTTCAAATGTGGCGATCTCTTTTTTTAAGCGCTTCGCTGTTGAGGAAGTTTAGCGCTTCGCTGTTGAGAGCTCAACATTCTAAACCCCCTAAACAGCCACAATGAAGGCGTGGCGCTAACAACAAAACAACTAAACCTCTAAACTTCCTCAACATTCAAAGCATTTCCAGTGCATCTGTTGACCGGTACCAGGGGAGTAGTTTAATGCCGCCGGAACGGATCTGGGGCTCATTGCCTCCATAAATCAGAAACCCTTTGTCAATGCTGCTCAGTTGCTGCCAGTAACTCAGATTTCTGAAAAAGTCGGACTGAATAGTTTGCCCTGCTTTGATCTCAACAGGGATGGTGAACTTTCCGGTGTCGATAAGCAGGTCAATTTCCCATCCGGTATGGTTTCTCCAGAAGCAGAGCCTTTCATTGCGGCCATTATTATGCAGATGTTTAAGGATTTCCACCACCACCAGGTTTTCAAAGAGGCTGCCTCTTATAGGATGGCTGGTGAGTTGAGACTGCTCGTTGAATCATGATGCAAATTTGAGAATACCCCGAAATGTCGAAAGTGTGCAAATGCCACTAAAGCTCAAAGAAACACAAAGTTCTTATTACATGCGTGTTACGCTTAGTGAACCTTTGTGCCTTAGTGCCTTCGTGGCGAATAACTGTTTTTCGTAGTGGACTCAAGTTTACAAAATTGGAATTCAATTCCAAAATTGTAAGGGAAATATCCAGACCAGTGGAATTACTGGCCTTGTAAGAAATGAGAAGTCAATTCTGCAGGAATATGTAATCCCTATTCTGCCAGTGTGAACCTCCAGCCGCAATACCATTCACGCTCCATTGTGTCGGGCGGACAGGCAATACATTCAGTGGTGATGCGTGAGTCGATTGTTTCAGCGAAGCTGCGGTATTCGATGATACCTGCCGATTTGCAGGGGTAGTCCTCCATGCCTTTGCGTCTGCGTGCAGCCTGTACGCGGCACTCCATCATTCTGAACAGAAAACTGTCAGAGGTTTCCTCTGAGATATCCTGTTTGTTGACGGCAGCATACAACCGGTATTGCAACGCCTGTTTTAGCCCCTCCAGGCCGGGTTTTTCCGGGAGTTTCAAAAGTCGCTTCACCGACCATGCTTCCAGGGGCGAGAACTGCCCCCAGCAGGAGTCGTTGCAGCGCTTGGCGTCGAACATCCCGTATTTCTTCTCTACCGCCTGGAACCATACCCCGTCGTTGGCAAGCCAGCTCACCGCCACTCCCTCCTTCAACACTTCAAGCTCTTCATCAGCCATCTGTACAAGTGGCGCCGGCAGGTTATCAACCACGTCAAACTGCATAATCTTCGCCAGACGCTTCAGGTGAATATGGTAGCTTGTATCGCAAACCTCCTGCATGATCTCCATGGCCTTGTCGCGGCCGAACTGATGCGACACTTCCGCAAACCACATTGCGTGATGCATCATCGTGCGGTGGAGGTAATCGAGGATCAGGATTACCGTTTCTTTTTTTTCAGACATACTCTTTTATTTCTGCCTCCCCGGAAAGCACCAGGGCAGCATTGTCATATAATCCCTCCATCTCCCTCTCTCCTGGATATACCTTTACGTCGGCGATAAACTGCACCCTGCGGGTGATCTCACGGATGATGTAGTCGCTGTAGGCAAGGCCTCCGGTGATCAGGATCCCGTCAACCTCCCCTTCGAGCACCGTGGCAAGCGCCCCGATCTCTTTGGCCACCTGATAGGCGATGGCATTGTATATCAGGGTGGCTTCAACGTCGCCTTCAAGAACACGCTGCTCGATGAGCTTGGCGTCCTTGGTGCCCAGGTAGGCCTTCATCCCTCCGTTCTGGGTAATTATGTCAAGAAGCTCCTCTTTGCTGTGCTTCCCCGAGAAACAGAGCTCTATCAGCTGCCCTACAGGAAGGCTTCCGGTACGCATCGGAGACATCGGACCATCGCCGTACAATCCGTTGTTCACGTCGATGATCCTGCCACAGCAATGAGCACCCACTGAGATGCCGGAACCCATATGAACAACAATGAACTTTGCCTCCTCGTAACTCTTGCCGATCATACCGGCAAAATGCTTTGCCACAGTACGCTGGCTGAGAGTATGCATGATGCTTATCCTGTTGATGCCGGGAAGGCCGGATACCTTCGCCAGCTCGGTCATCTCATCAGTGCAGGCAGGATCCACGGTAATTGCTTTCACACCGCCACCGATCATGCCGGCAATATCGTAGGCGATAAGGGCACCCAGGTTCGACTCGTGCTCCGCCATCGGGTGGTGCAGATCCTCGATCATCCTCTCATTCACAGAGTAAATACCTCCGGGAATAGGCTTCAGGACACCACCCCGGCATACAACAATACCGATATCCGACAGGTTTATATGCGCCCTCTCCAGCTCCTGCAGCACCGCAGCCTTGCGCAACTCAAACTGCCCCATCACACCGTCGCACTTCAAAAGATCCTCCTCCTTATGTCGTATGTTTATGAGAAACAACGCTTCCCGGTTGTCACGCACGGAAACCAGAGTGGTTTGTGAAACTGTCTTCAGGACGAGAATTAGTTTTTTCATAAGGTAGAGTTTGTGATTTTTACTTTACAAAAATAAGAATATATCCACACAGGCAAATAAAGCGGGTTTAACGGCGGTGGCTCCATAAAGTAGTAATTTGCCACCAGGGCACCAAGGCACCAGAGCACCAGGGTTCACCCTGGCATAACAGCGATTACATATTTCTGCGGTACTGCCCTCCTACTTCATACAAGGCCTGTGTGATCTGTCCCAGCGAGCAGCACTTCGTGGCTTCCATGATCTGCTCAAAGATATTGGTGTTGTGCAGGGCGCTTTGCTTCAGGGCGGCTATGGCTTCAGGCGTTTTATCTTCATAGAATCTGTGAAGCCTGTCTAGCATCTCTATTTGGTAATCCTTCTCCGTTTGTGTTGACCGGATCACCTCGCCCGGCAGTATTGTGGGCGAGCCCTGTGACGAGAGGAATGTGTTAACCCCCATGATCGGCAGTTCGCCCGTGTGCTTGAGGTTCTCATAGTATAGTGACTCCTCCTGAATCTTGCCACGCTGGTAGGCAGTCTCCATGGCACCCAGCACACCGCCACGCTCAGAGATACGGTCGAACTCTGCCAGCACAGCCTCCTCAACAAGGCTTGTCAGCTCCTCGATGATGAACGACCCTTGCAGCGGGTTCTGGTTCTTCGCCAGCCCCAGCTCATGGTTTATGATGAGCTGTATTGCCATGGCACGGCGTACCGACTCCTCGGTAGGGGTGGTGATAGCCTCATCATAAGCATTGGTATGAAGAGAGTTGCAGTTGTCGTAGATAGCATAGAGAGCCTGAAGCGTGGTGCGGATGTCGTTGAAGTCGATCTCCTGCGCATGCAGCGAACGCCCCGACGTCTGGATGTGGTACTTCAACTGCTGCGACCTGGCGTTGCCCTTGTATTTGTTTTTGATGGCTTTGGACCAGATGCCACGGGCAACCCGGCCTATCACGGAGAATTCGATATCGATACCATTAGAAAAGAAGAATGAGAGATTCGGGGCAAACTTGTCGATATCCATGCCCCTGGCGAGGTAGTACTCGACATAGGTGAAACCATTGGCAAGGGTGAATGCCAGCTGCGAGATGGGGTTCGCTCCGGCCTCTGCGATATGGTATCCTGAGATCGAGACGGAGTAGAAATTCCTCACATCCTGGTGGATAAAGTACTCCTGCACATCGCCCATAAGCTTAAGGGCAAAATCGGTGGAGAAGATACAGGTGTTTTGCCCCTGGTCCTCCTTGAGGATGTCGGCCTGCACCGTACCTCTCACGGTTGACAGTGTGCACTTTTTGATGTTCTGGTAAACATCTTCGGGCAGCACCTGGTCGCCGGTGACACCCAGCAGCATAAGACCGAGGCCGTCGTTGCCGGCCGGCAGGCTTCCCTGGTAAACAGGCCTGGGTATGCCTTTACCATCATATATCTCTTCGATCTTTCTGTTTACCTCCTCTTCGAGACCGTTTTCACGGATATATATCTCGCACTGCTGGTCGATGGCGGCGTTCATGAAGAATCCCACCAGCATGGGTGCCGGCCCGTTGATGGTCATCGACACCGAGGTGGCGGGGTCGCAAAGGTTGAAGCCGGAATAGAGCTTCTTGGCATCGTCGAGGCAGCAGATAGAGACACCGGAGTTGCCAATCTTCCCGTAGATATCGGGGCGTATCTCAGGGTCGTTGCCATAGAGTGTCACCGAGTCGAAAGCCGTGGAGAGGCGCTTTGCGGGCATACCTTTCGACAGGTAGTGGAACCTCTTGTTGGTACGCTCCGGCCCCCCTTCACCTGCGAACATCCGGGTGGGGTCCTCGCCCTCACGTTTGAAAGGGAACACCCCTGCCACAAACGGATACTCACCGGGAACATTCTCCAGAAGGTTCCACCGGAGGATGTCGCCCCACCCCTTGTAAACGGGTGTTGAGATCTTCGGAATACTGAGGTGCGACAACGTTTTGGTGTGCGTCTGTATCCTGATCTCCTTGCCCCTGACGGTAAAGGAGAAGTACTCATTCTTGTAGGCAGCCACCTTCTCCGGCCACTGCTCCAGGATCTTCCTGTTCCCCGCCTCCAGCTCCTGCCAGAGGCTCTCACGCTTCTCCTGTAACAGCCGCATGGCTTCTTCCCGGTTCTCATCATCACCCGCCTGAAGCAGGTCGAGGCTGTTCTGCAGGGAATATACCTGCTGCGCAATGGCAGCCTGCCGCTCTGCCCAGGCGTTATAATCCCTTACCGTATCGGAAATCTCCGACAGATACCTTACCCTGCGCGGAGGGATGATGTGTATCTTGTCAGGGATCTCCCCGTCGAGGTGGTTCTCCGGGGAGAACCCTCCCGGCTGATGCTTCTCGAGGATCTTCAGCAGGGCAGTGTAAAACAGGTTAACACCCCCGTCATTATACTGTGAAGCTATGGTGCCAAACACAGGCATCTCCTCGTAAGGTGTGTCAAACCGTTTGTGGTTACGCTGGAACTGCTTCTTGACATCGCGCAGCGCATCGAGCCCTCCGCGCTTGTCGAACTTGTTCAGGGCAATGATGTCGGCATACTCGAGCATGTCAATCTTTTCGAGCTGTGAGGCAGCACCGAACTCCGGCGTCATCACATAGAGGCACAGGTCGCTGTGCTCCACGATCTCAGTGTCCGACTGCCCTATGCCCGAGGTCTCCAGGATCACCAGGTCGAAGCCGGCAACCTTCAGGATGTTGAGGGCCTCACGTACGTAGTTTGACAACGCCAGGTTCGACTGCCGTGTTGCCATCGAACGCAGGTAAACACGCGGGCTGTGGATGGCATTCATCCTGATACGATCGCCCAGAAGGGCACCTCCCGTCTTGCGCTTCGACGGGTCAACGCATATCACCCCCAGCTTCTTGTCAGGAAAGTCGGCCAGAAACCGCCTTATGAATTCATCTACCAGTGACGACTTGCCCGAGCCGCCGGTACCTGTGACACCAAGCACGGTGACAGCAGAAGCAGCGGCTCCCGCTTCAATATCCTTTATCAGCTTGTGGTGCACGTCAGGGTAGTTTTCTACCGCCGTTATTGCTGTGGAGATCGCTTTGAAGTCCTGCTTACGCACCTCTTCAAGCCCATAAGAGAGATCCTTCCCAATGGGGAAATCGGACCGCTTCAGAAGGTCGTTGATCATCCCCTGCAACCCCATCGCCCTTCCGTCATCAGGTGAATAGATCTTCTCTATCCCATAGCTTTCAAGCTCTTTTATCTCCTCCGGCAGGATCACTCCGCCACCCCCGCCGAAGATGCGGATATGACCAAATCCCTGCTCCCTGAAGCTGTCAAGCATATACCTGAAGAATTCAATATGCCCCCCCTGGTAGGAGGTGATGGCTACAGCCTGCACATCCTCCTGTATGGCACAGTCAACGATCTCCTGAACCGACCGGTTATGACCAAGATGTATGACCTCCGCCCCCGTGCCCTGGATGATACGGCGCATAACATTGATGGAGGCGTCATGCCCGTCGAAAAGTGAGGTCGCTGTCAATATCCTGATGTGGTTCTCCGGTTTGTACAAATCTTGCGGTATCATAGGCTTTGCAGTGGTTGTGTTGTTTGTTGCATCTGTTTTAGCCTGTAAATATAGTATCATTGTTCATTTTGAACAAATAATGGCTCAGGAAATTGAGGATGATCCGGCAAGGATGCAATCATTTCATTTATTTTATTATTTTTGTCTGGCGTGAAACACAAAACCAATCAACAAATTTCTATGGATCAATACATTCTGGTAATCAATCCGGGCTCTACATCAACCAAGATAGCAGTTTACAACGGAAACACCAGTGTTATGCTTACCAATGTGGTACACGAACAGAGGGTGCTGGCAGGCTTCGGGAAGATCATTGACCAGGTTGACTATCGTACGAACATGATCCGGGAGGTTCTTTCATCCTCGGGCTATCCGCTGGAATCTTTTTCCATCGTGGTAGGCAGGGGAGGGTTGGTACGTCCTATTGAAGGGGGTGTGTTCGAGGTTAACGAAGATATGCTTAACGACTTACGGAATCCTATAGGGGAGCATGAATCCAATCTGGGCGGGGTGATTGCATATACGCTGGCACGTGAGATCGGGGAGCACATACACGCCATTATTGTAGATCCGACCTGCGTTGATGAGATGGATGAGATAGCACGAATATCCGGTATGCCGGAGTTGCCGCGCAAGAGTTTTCTTCACGCCCTGAACCAGAAGGCCATTGCCCGGAAGTATGCGGGTGAGCTGGGCAAGAGATATGATGAGGTGAATGTTATTGTGGCACATATGGGTGGGGGCATTTCCGTGGGAGCCCATTCGGGCGGTAAGGTGATCGACGTCAACAACGGTCTCCACGGCGATGGCCCGATGTCGCCTGAGCGCAGCGGTGGTGTTCCTGCCGGACAGCTTGTTGAACTCTGCTTCTCGGGGAAGTTTTCCAAAGCAGAGATTTTCAAAAAGCTTAAAGGCAAAGGGGGATTATCAGCATATCTTGGCACCAACGACGCGCTGGCAATAGAAGAGCGCATAAGTAAAGGCGATGAGTATGCAATGCTGGTTTACAGTGCTATGGCATATCAGGTGAGCAAGGAGATAGGAGCTTTGAGCGCCGTGCTGAAGGGGAAAGTGGATGGTATCCTGCTAACCGGAGGTGTTGCCTACAGCCGTATTATCGTTGACCATATCACTGAAAGGGTGTCACACCTGGGTCCGGTGAAGGCCTATCCGGGAGAGGGTGAGATGGAAGCTCTTGCAATGAACGCATGGCTGGTACTGAACAGTGAGGTGGAGATAAAAGAGTATGTGAGCCGTGAAAAGCTGGGTGTAAAGATTCAAGAATAATAATTCGCCATCATTAATAATTTAAACACGATAGCTATGGAATACACTGTACTAAAACCTACGCTGCAGGATGGGATAGCGGTACTTACTATCAGCCGTCCGGAAGCACTCAATGCCCTGAACACAAAATTTTTTGAAGAGCTGAACCATTACCTGGCTTCGCTTGCCGGCCGTGACGATGTGAAGGTGCTCATCCTCACCGGCGAGGGCAAAGCCTTTGTTGCGGGTGCAGATATTTCCGAGATGGTGGAGATGGACGGTCCGCAGGGGACAGCCTTCTCTGAGAAGGGTCAGCAGGCCTTTGCCGCCCTTGAGGCTCTGGAGATGCCGGTGATAGCAGCCGTCAATGGCTTTGCCCTTGGTGGTGGCTGTGAGCTGGCAATGGCATGCGACTTCAGGATCGCCAGCACCCTGGCAAAGTTCGGACAGCCGGAAGTGAACCTCGGACTGATACCGGGCTATGCGGGAACACAGAGGCTGCCGCGCCTGACAGGGCTCGCAAACGCACTCTACCTCCTCTATACCGCCGACATGATCACCGCCGACGAAGCCCTCAGGATAGGTCTCGTGCAAAAAGTGGTCGAGCCCGAAGTATTAATGGAAGAGTGCATGACGATCGCCAGACGCATCGCCGCAAAAGGGCCAAAAGCCGTCAGGAAGGTCAAAAATGTGACACGCATGGGCATGCTTACAACTTTCGACAACGGTTGTAAACTGGAGTCGGAAGAGTTCGGTTCACTGTTTGGCAATGAAGGCGAAGAGGGTATGCGCGCTTTCCTCGAAAAGAGAAAGCCAAACTGGCAGTAGTTGTAGAAATCTCTTCGGGAACGGTTTCCCTGAACAGGCATTACCTGTTGATATGCAGGTCAATATTCCCAATGCCTTCAATACTGTTGTATTTCAGCTTCCAGTAACCTGGTGAGGCTGTGAAGGTCTCGTTAATGATTAACTCACCAGGACCGGTTACCTTTCTTGTGAACAGAGTCGCCCCTTTCGGGTTTGTAAGGCTTAACTCAACCTCCCCTTCATTCAGTCGTATGTATCCGTTAAGGTAGATCAGGTCGATAGTCTTTGAAATGTCCGCTACCGCCAATCCCCTGGAGTTTTCTGTGATGGGAGAGTTAAAACCATAGCTGATAACAGGTTCCTGCTCACAGGATGTGATCAGAACAAATACCAGCATCATCATTACTGCACTTATCGTTTTCATTTTGTCAGGTATTTAAGTATTAACTAATAAGATTCGTTGGCAAAAGTAGATTGGTATGAATCCCTGAAAAAGAATAAAATGGTAAAGCCCGGATACCGGTCGGTGAAGGGCGGATTTTGTATGGTAAACCCCGAAGGGGATTTTCAATTTTCAATGATCAATAACGAATTACGGGTGCCTGTTGGTTCCAATCTCGTTCCAGACGAGAATGGTTTTTTTTCAACACAGATTCACACAGATTTTCACAGATTTTTTTTGCCCGCTGAGATCCGCGGAAATTACGCTGAAACCGCAGATAAGCATTCGCTTTTTGCCACTCTCTACTCTCTACTCTCCGCCACCTTTTGTCGTAGTCAAACACTACATTTGCCGAAAACAGATGAACAATGGATTGCGAACTCAGAAACCAACTGCTTGATTGTTTCGGCAGAATATATGATGCAGCGAAAGAGTGCAAACTCGAAAAGACAATTTTCAATGAGCTGGATGCCGAGCTGACAACCCTTTCAGGTTACTTCAACGTGACCAAACCCCAATCACTGCTGATCGGGGTGGTCTTTGCAATGAGCTACAAGGAGGATAACGTTGAAATGCATGACCTTATCAGCCACTTCAATTGTAATCCGGCTCATATCCTGAAGTATATCGATGATTTTAAAACTCTGTTTTCGAAGCGGATCTTCGTAAGACAGAAAAGCGGAAAGATAGGAAGGAGAGTGTCGATGTCAGGAGAGAGGTTTAAGTTCAACAATGAAATTGCGGAACAGATATTTCAGAATAAACCTTACACTGAGATACCGGAGGAGGAGTCCAGTGATGTAATTGACCTGCTGAGAAAGGTTAACAGTCTTTACCGGCAAAGAGAGGATGAAGAGATTGATACAGATGAGCTTTTCCGGAGCGTGAAGGATATTGTCGCAAAATATCAGCAGTTCCCCTTTATTGAATGGGTTGGAAATCATACCCTTCCGGTTCCCGACACATGCCTGTTCCTGCACCTTGTGTGGAAGACCCTTACAGGTTGTGACACCATTGACATCACGGATGCCTCGGCAGCAATTTTCGACGATCCCTGCGGCCAGATCAGGTTTACCCAGCAGATACTCTTTGGCGACAGCCTCCTGATCAAAGCAAAGCTGATAGAGATTGACCAGGGAAATTTCTTCAACGACACTCATGTTGTACTCACAGAATCTGCCTCAGGAAGCCTCAGGGATTTTGGCATAAGGGCAATCAGTGCCAGGGCTGACAGGAAGTCGCTGATTGCTCCTGGTACAATAGTTTCGAAGGGATTGATCTTCAACGAGGAGGAGGGCAGACAACTTGGACTGCTGAAAAACCTTCTGACGGAAGAGAATCTTGCCATAACCCGGAGGAGGCTGGCAGCGAGGAGTATGCCCGGTGGCATTACCGTGCTTTTTCATGGCGAATCGGGTACCGGGAAAACGGAGTCTGTATTTCAGATTGCAAAGGATACCAACAGGGAGATCATGAAGGTTGAAATAAGCCAGTCGAAGTCGATGTGGTTTGGAGAGAGCGAAAAACGGATAAAGAGGATATTTTCCACTTACAAGGAGCTCATGGATGATTGCAACAGGACTCCGATACTCCTGTTCAATGAGGCAGATGCGATAATTTCACGGCGCAAGGATTCAGACCGGTCGGCTGTTGCGCAGACAGAGAACGCCATGCAGAACATCCTTCTTGAAGAGCTGGAGCGCTTTGAAGGAATCCTCGTAGCCACCACGAACCTGGTTAACAACATTGACACTGCCTTCGACCGCAGGTTCCTGATCAAGCTGCAGTTTAGCATGCCCGGGCCTGCCGTCAGAGCGAAAATCTGGAAATCAAAGCTGCGGAAACTTACGTCTGCCCAGTGCAGGACACTTGCAGAACTGTACAATTTTACCGGTGCCCAGATCGATAATGTGGTCAGGAGATATGAGATTGAGTCAATTTTGAGAGGGGAGGAGCAAAACTTTGAAAAGATTATCCGATATTGTGACACAGAAACATTCAGCAGGAAGGGCGGATCAATAGGGTTCATCAAAAACTAATGCATCATGACAAAAAGAGAGGCGCTGACGCGCTATCAACTTATCATCAGGAAGCTGAAAAAGCATCCTGCCACCTTTGCAGAGATTGCCGATTACCTTGCCTTTGAATCGGAGTTGCAGGATTACAACTTCAACGTCTCCAAGCGCACCTTTCAGCGCGACCTTGATGATATACGGTCGCTCTATAACATCGATATCAGGTATGACTTTTCGCAGCGGGTTTACTATATCGATTATGATGACCTGCCGGAGGTGAAGGAGCGCATCCTGGAGGCGTTTGACGTGTTCAATGCGCTGAACCTCACCGACAGGCTGTCGCAGCATATCCATTTTGAGAAGCGGAGGCCTCAGGGCACGGAGAACCTTTACGGGCTGCTGCATGCCATAAAGCAACGAAACGTTATACGGTTCACCTACCGGAAGTACTGGGAGGACTCACCTACGGAGCGCACATTAGAACCTTATGCGCTGAAGGAGTTCAGGAACCGCTGGTATGTTGTGGGGATGGATCTGAAGGACGACAAGGTAAAGACCTTCGCCCTCGACCGTCTTAGCGGGCTGGACATCACGAAGGCAAAATTCAGCACGGAAACCGGCTTCGACGTCAATGAGTACTACAGGCACTGTTTCGGCATCATCAGCCCCAACGCAGAAAAGCCGAAGGAGGTGATCCTCTCCTTCACGCAGATCCAGGGCAAATACATCA
>OBJA01001230.1_pt1 | contig 18462 bp, 22 predicted proteins | sample 1519751 | NCBI WGS metagenome assembly OBJA01 (sample SAMEA3881238, study PRJEB22517) | soil metagenome | biome: lake sediment; feature: soda lake sediment; material: sediment, water from around vicinity | place: India | collected 2013-12-23 | depth 3 m
CCTCCTGGCCCATTATGAGCCTTAATGATGTGTCCGTGAAATCGGGGTAAAACCCAGGCGAGCGGCTGAAGGTCGCCGACTGATGATTCTAGACACCTTGCGCCGTTTCCATATCGAAGATGAAAACGCCAGCGGCCCAATGGCGCAAGTGATCGGACGTATGGAGGCCATCGCCGCAGATACGGGGTGTTCCATCGTATTTTTGCACCATGCCAGTAAGAGCGCTGCCATGATTGGTGCGGGCGACCAGCAGCAGGCCAGCCGTGGATCGTCTGTTCTGGTTGATAACATTCGTTGGCAATCGTACCTGGCTGGCATGACACAAACTGAGGCTGAGGAATGGGGTGTTGATGATAGTCAGCGCGGGTACTTTGTCCGCTATGGCGTGAGCAAGACGAATTATGGCGCTCCTTTCACAGAACGTTGGTTCAGGCGTCACGAGGGCGGTGTGTTGAAACCAGCGGTGCTGGAGAGGCAGCGCGTAGCCAATGGAGTGGTGCCATTCAAGAAATCGAAGGTGAGGTCACGCGATGAGCTTTGATCTTACCCATGTTCGACATGATCCAGCTCACTGCCTGGCTCCTGGCTTGTTCCGTAGCTTGAAGCGTGGAGAGCGAAAGCGGCTCAAGCTGGACGTAACCTATACCCATGGCGAGGACTCGATACGTTTCTGGGGGCCGGAGCCTCTAGGCGTTGATGATCTTCGTATCCTACAAGGGCTTGTGGCTATGGCCGCAATTTCTGGTGATGGGGGGCGAGGAATTGTGCTGCGAAACGAAACAGATTCAGAAGTTGGGCAGCAATTGCGCCTCTTGCTAGACCTGAAGTGGGACGCGGTTGAGAAGGATGCAATGGTTGCCAAGGGCAGCTTCCGGCAACTGGCCCGAGAACTCGGATATGCCGACGATGGAGGCAGCCAGTTTAAAACTATCCGCGATAGCATCGAGCGCCTATGGGCAGTATCGGTAATTGTGGAACGTAACGGGCAGCGTCAGGGGTTCCGCATCCTGTCCGATTACGTCAGCGATGACCGGGAAGGTAAGCTGTTTGTCAGCCTGAACCCTCGATTAGCAGAGGCTGTAATGGGAGAGCGTCCACATACTCGCCTCGACATGACTGAGGTTCGGGCGCTACAAACCGATCCCGCTCGATTAATACATCAGCGATTATCGGGCTGGATTGATGCTGGTAAATCTGGACGCGTAGAACTGGATACCCTTTGCAACTACGTCTGGCCGGACGAAACGAAGAACCCCAACACCTTGAAAAAGCGCCGTCAGACGGCCCGGAAAGCGTTGGCTGAACTTATTTTAGTGGGCTGGACTGTACATGAATACGCCAAGGGGAAATGGGAGATTAGACGGCCAGGGGCCAACCAAGCCAACCCCCGGCGTGACAGCACCCATCCCCGGCATAATAGTATCCGTCCCCCGGCATAACAGTATCCCATCCCCGGCATAACGGTACCCGCTTCAATCGCGCAAACGCTTGCAAGACAAGGCTTTCCGGCCTGTTTTGGAAATCGATCCAAGATATTCCAAAGAATATCCATCATGCGCGGCATAGCCCGCGCCTGAATGGCGCGTTCATGCCTTGCCAACTCAATCGGCCTTTGGCCGATGTTTTAACGCCAAGAGGGTGGCCGATTCTGCTTCCTAGCCAAGGGCCTTCACCTTTTCTTGGCGTTCAAACCGTCCGAAGGACAACCAAAGCCGCCTTACAGGCCCCAGGAGCGTCGTTCAGAGGCCAACTAGGGTGTTAAGGAGGGTGATGCCTGAATCGCCTCTCTGGGCGGCTCAGAGAGCCGTATTCCATACATCAAGATGAATAGCCACTTCAGTCGGTAGTCGGCTGAAGATGCGTGTGATTTGTAGGTTGTAGTATGTAGTAGCACCATACAACATACTACAACGCTACATTTCCTATTCGCATATACATGTGCTCGAAACCTGTCTGAAGGTGGGCGCGCGGCGCAACAAGAATGCCTCAACTAATACCGACCCCAAGCAGTCAATGAAATGGCCGCCAAGTGGGTGGGGTGTTAGGGAAGTCTTTGTAAAGCAAGGCAATGTGTCAGGTGCCCATGTGTTTCATTGACATTTGAGGGGCGGGATTTCAAGCAAGGTGGCCACATGAGGGAACTCACAGGAAAGCTGTGTTTTTGTGTGTAGTGAATGGCGAGGAAAGTAGTCATCTCAAAACGCTGCTAGACCGCTATTTTAGCGCTGTTGAATCGCTATAAGTGCGCTGTCATTCCGCTGTAAGTGTCGGTTTGCTCGGAAAAACACGGTTTGCACAGGAATAAACAGGTTACAGCGCAGAAATGCACATACCGTACGCGCAAGAATCAACGCTGTGGTGCGGGCAGGATAGGTGAAGTTAGCTAATCGGCGGAGCCGATTAACTATCTTCACACTCCCTTATTCACGCCGGGGGCGCTCAACGGGGAATCCTGCTCTGCGAGGCTACCGGCTACCGCCGATTTGTGAGGTGGGTAGAAAACATGGTTGTTGTTTATGCTATCTTTGATATCATTAGTAGCGAGTGCATCAAGAAGGTATTAACATGGCGAATGTACTTGTCCGTAATTTGCCTCCCGAAGTTCACCGGGCGCTAAAAGTGCGTGCGGCGCTTAACGACAGGAGCACTGATGCGGAAATACGGGAAATACTGGCAGCGGCAGTGCAACCGCTTGAGCTGGATGTCATTGGTCGAGAAGTTGGATTAAGCGAAAAAGCCAAGACCCCAGCAAAGTAAGTTTGAGATTGATGCCGTGATTCCACAGAAAAAAGGCCGCCTTTCGGCATCGGGCTGGTCAATTACCGATTAGCTGCTTCGGCAGCTTCTCGATGACTTTAACGCTTGTATCACAGGCGTTCATTTACTCATCGAGAGGTATTGACCATGCGAAAGAAGAAAATTTTAGCGGCTAAAATTCCAATCCTACCGGTTGCCTTGGCAACCTCGATTCTCATCACCCTGGTACAGCCTGTGCAAGCGGGCATCCCTGTCATCGACGGCACCAACCTGACGCAAAACATCATGTCAGCCCTGGAAGCCGTTGCGCAGACGGCCAAGCAAATTCAGCAGTACCAAACGCAGTTGCAGCAGTACGAAAACCAACTGCAAAACACGATGGCCCCGGCGGCCCACATTTGGGACCAAGCGCAGCGCACCATCAACGATCTGAACCAGGCGACCAACACGCTCGCCTACTACCAAAACCAGCTTGGCAGCCTCGATGCCTACCTGGGCAAGTTCCAAGACGTGGCCTATTACCGTGGCTCGCCTTGCTTCTCGTCTACAGGGTGCAGCGATGCCGAGCGGGCCGCGATGGAAGAAAACCGCCGCTTGGCGTCCGAATCCCAGAAGCGGGCCAACGACGCACTGTTTAAGGGCCTGGAGCAGCAGCAAGACAACTTGGAGGCCGATGCCCGTCAGCTCACACGCCTGCAATCTGCCGCTCAAGGTGCAGACGGCCAACTGGCCGCCATTGGCTACGCCAACCAGCTCGCCAGCAACCAGGCTAACCAGCTCCTGCAAATCCGCAGTTTGCTAATTGCTCAGCAGAATGCCGAAGCGACACGCCTGGCGTCTGAACTGGATGACAGTGCCAGAGGGGAGGCACGAGAAAAGCAGCTTCGTACTTGGGAATACCAACCCAGCTCAGCAGATCGCTACTAAGGAGGACATAGCATGAAAAGAGCAACTTTCCCTATGCTGGCCGTCACTGCTGTTTTGTTGGCTGGGTGTGAGGACACACCACCGGAACCCAATAAGGCGACCTGCACCGGCGATGCCTATCAACAGGCCCTTTCCGAGATCAGCAGCGAGGCGAAACGCCAGGCGTTTGCTGCCGAGTGCGAATCTTTCCAAAAAGCTCAGCAAATGGGTGAATGGGAGTTCAAACCCAGCTCCCCCGACAGATATTGAGGGAGGGCATCATGAAACGATTTGTCTTTGGCGGATTGGCTGTGATGGCCGCCGTCATGCTGTCCGATACGGCAATGGCCCAGGAGCTGTCCAGCACTAACATCATGGATGATGTGCTGGACCGCTTTCACGCCGCTGCATCAACATGGGGGCCAGCCATTGAAGCCGCTGCCACTCGGTTGTTTTGGACCCTCGTTGTTATCTCGATGGTCTGGACGTTCGGCATGATGGCGCTGCGCAAGGCCGACATTGGCGAGTTCTTTGCCGAGCTTGTCCGCTTCATCATGTTCACCGGCTTTTTCTGGTGGCTGCTTTCCAATGCCACACAGGGAATGAATATCGCCGGAACCATCATCGCTTCATTGCAGCAACTCGGGGCCGAAGCCGGGGGGCTTGGTAGTAGCACGCTTGGGCCATCGAGCATCCTGGATATGGGATTCGAGCTTTACGATAAGACTGTTGAAGCCACTTCGGAACTGAGCTGGCGGCAGTTTCCAACCGCGTTAATGATGGAGCTGATGGCTTTGGCCGTGTTGGTGGTCCTGGCACTTATTTCCATCAATCTGCTGCTGTTATTGGCGGCCAGTTGGATACTGCTTTATGCCGGAATTTTCTTCCTAGGCTTTGGCGGTTCGCGTTGGACTTCAGACATGGCCATAAACTACTACAAAGCCATTCTTGGTTTAGCGGCCCAGTTGTTGGCAATGGTGCTGATCGTTGCGATTGGTAGGCAGTTTCTTGTTGATTACCACGGCCAAATGCGGGCGGAAAACATGGCAAGCCAGGAGCTGGCCGTCATGTTCGTTATATCCCTAGTCTTGCTGTTCCTGGTAAACAAGGTTCCCCCAATGATTTCCGGCCTGGTGACAGGAGGTAGTGTCGGTTCTATGGGAGTTGGCTCCTTTGGTGCCGGGGCCGCCGTGGGGGCTGCGATGACAGCGGCAAGCATGGGAATGGCCGGGGCCAAAATGGCCGGTGCGGCGATGCTGGGAGGTGCGGCAAATAGTGTTGGTGGAGCGAGTGCCATCAAGGCTGCCTTTACCAAGGCACAGTCCAATATGTCTGGGGGGGACATGCCAAGTTTCGGCGGTGGTGGCTCTGGTGATACCGGCGGTGGCTGGGGTAGTGGCGACACGGGCAGCGATAATGTGAGCACAGGTGATACCCCGTTTGCTCAGGCGGCGGGCTTTGCCAGTTCTTCACCGTCTGGCGGCTCTGGCTCTTCAGGTGGTGGCTTTGGCAGGGCGGCTTCCTTGGTGGCTGGTACGGCGGGTGAGCTGGCTAAAGGGGCTGGGTCCAAGATGGCCGGGAAGTTTCAGGACAAAGTAAACCAGACTGCCGGCGGTCGTTTGGCGTCCTCGATCCGCGAAAGCATGGAGCCGAAGGGCGATAACAATGCCGGGGCGGACAGTGCTTCACCGTCGTTCGATAGCGATAGCTTGAGCGGTGGAAGCGGCGGCTGGGTAAACCAATCAGGCGGCTTTGATGCTCTGTCCAGCGAGGACCAGGACAAGGCCCGCCAATCACACGCTGAGTGGCAAGCACGCGACCCGGAAAAGCACACCTTCGACGTTGGGGACTACGTTTCGTATGCTCAGGAACGCCAGCAGGAGCGCAATGAAGAGGTTGCCAGCTTTGTGAACCGAGGCCCACGGGCCACGTAAGGAGATACCACGATGACACAACGTAATTTCATGGCTGCCCTGGATATGATCGACGAGGCCCAGGAAGCCCCCACAGAGACGGCTTTTGTGCCGGTTGTCGAACCAACAACCGATGGAGAGAAAGACGCTGAGGCGGAGATTGCAGCCTTTGTGAACCGCCCGAACCCGACTGGTAGGGTGGAAGCATCGAGCAGCACACGCATTAGCAATGATGCAGTGGCTGGAACTGGGAAAACCCCGTTTTCAGAAGCTGCCGGGTTTTCCAGTACCGGGCTTTAAAAGCACACGGGCCGGTGATGGTGCACCGGCCCGCATTTCCACATACCACCTGACAGAGAGGTGATACATGACAGCCACGCATAATATCGAAGTTCAGCAAGCAATTCATCAGGCAGCGACCAAGCTGGCCGCCCTGAAGTTCATCGACCAGGAAACCGCCCGGCAGATTTCGCCCGTCGCGGAAGCGGTCGCCAATATGTTCACGATCCTGTACTACCAAGCCGAGACTGGTCGAGCGACGCAGGAGGACTTCCAGGAGGCGTTAGCCACTATCCGGCAGGCGACAGGATATGATGAACGTTAAGACAGAACGAGTAACGAGGAAGATTTGATCCTCTGATTTCCTATCGCCCACGACTTGACCGAATGGCCTTGGCCAGTCGGTCAAGTACATCCCGTTTGCGTATCTCGCATTCCCATATTACAAGAACAGTCCATCCCGACGCTTCCAGCTCGGCGCGATTGCGCTCGTCACGCTCGACGTTGCGAGTTAGCTTCCGTGACCAATACTCCGTGTTGGTCTGAGGACGAGACGCAGCGGCGCAGTTGGGGTGCTGATGCCAAAAGCAGCCATGCACGAAAACCACAGTACGGTATTTCGGGAATACCAAATCAGGCGAGCCAGGCAGGCGCCGGTCATGCAGGAGGTAACGCAGCCCTGCGGCATGAAGGAAGCGCCGCACAGTCAATTCTGGCTTTGTGTCGCGAGAGCGAACAGCTCGCATTGTGCGGCTGCGTTGCTCCGGCGTCTCCTTCATGCTATTTGAACCTTATTGCTTAAATTCGATTTTCAAGCTCGGGTCTGTTTCGAAGGTTTCGACAATTTCATTATATCGAGTTACAACGTCCCCGACCGCTGTGCGTCGCCCTTCGGCTGCGAACTTGCCCAACTCGTACAAGTTGAGAGCTACGAACTGTTCAACCTCAAACACGTCTATACGATCACCTAACCCAGCATTCTCAGCCAAGACTTCTGCGGCTGAAACGCCTCGCGATGTAGTGACAATAATCGGTCGGTGACCGTCATCGATATTGTCGCGGCACCGACCAATAACGGCTTCACCCGGAGCTGTTGTAACGTGCAATGCGACATCTCCGATAAAGAAATCACCGGCGCGCCCTGACTGTGCGTCCGAAGTGGAAAAGCTATTATGCTCAAAGTTGCCTATTCCCAGAGCGCAATCAAGCTTGGCTCCCACCAGGTGTTGTAGCACCGCTCCGGCGTACTGCATCCCTGGGGCATTGCGCTGGCGTTCCTCAGCCTGAACGATCATGTCGCGAACCAAAGTACGCAAGCTACGCGAAGCATCAAGGCGTATCTTAAATGGCTTGGCCGAAAAGAACTCATGAACACGCTGAATCCAAAATGCTTCGATTACATCAAGATCAACCTGTTTCATTTCGGCCTGTGCATTAAGGAAGGCGACGTACTCGCGCATATTGTCGATACTTCCTCGACTGGTGCGACCACCTTCCGCTGCGAGCACTCGGGTAATATCATGCCGTTTGAGAACTGCTTGCACTGCTCCTTTGCCTAGGCCAAGTACTTGGCCTCCCTTTTCAGTCAGCAGTTTGTCGGGATCGAGTGGCAGCCCCATTTTTCGGGCGTGCTGGGTAACGACAAGGGCAACGCAGAGTGGGCCTTTACGGGTGAACTTGCGTTCTTTGTTAAATGCTATTAACGCTTCTTGTAAATCACTAGCCATTATGCTGCCGCCTTTTTCTTTTCATCGCGTACGGCTGCAAGCAATGGTTCCAGGAGGTGCTCTGCAAGGAAACGCACTACAGGGACCGCTACCCCGTCTCCTGCGAGGTGGTATGCCTCATTGTAGTTCTTTGGCAGTTGGTAAGTATCCGGTAGCCCCATTAAGCGGGCGGCTTCACGCGGAGATAGTAGGCGTGAGCGAACGCGTTTCCCATCCACCACCATAATAGTTTGGCGGCTAGAACCACCGCTAGGCGTGCGAAGACATCCGGCTACATCGTCGAATCGAATTTCGGCGCGTTGCATTTTTTCACCGTTCGGCCCGTCGGACCGGGTGCGCCTGTATATAGTGCCGACCATTCGCCGCCCGGCGTTTTTGGCTGCTTCGACTTTGGCTAAGTTGACAGGGCTCATCATGCCAAGCAGGCGCTTGGTGTCTGCGGCTGTATGCCATTTGACCCTTAAAGGCTTATCTTCAACCAGGTCAGCGAAGATCGACGTGCGTGTATTAGGTGAAGGAAGGTTCCACCATGTCCAGGACTTTTGCGAGCTTTGGGACAGCTTGCCAAATGCTTCGACTAATGCCGATGAATGCCATATGTCTCCCGGCCCGTCAGCGCGCAGTTCAGAGGGCAACGGAACAGATGCCTTTCTCGCACCGATGATAAATAGACGTGGACGCGATTGGGGGACGAAGTGGACTGCATTCATGACCAGAGCGCCGACGCGATAACCGCCGCGAGAGAGAGCTGAGCAGATTGCGGCAAAATCCTTCCCGCCATGAGAGCTGAGCGCTCCGCAGACGTTTTCAAGAACGATTAAATGAGGCGCACGTTCCTCTTCTTCCAGGCGCATCATGAGCTTCCAGAACGGCCAGAAGGTGCCAGAGCGATCGCCTTTAAGTCCGGCTCCCCCGCCTGCTAGCGAGAGATCTTGGCACGGAAATGATGCCCAAGCGAGATCGGGGCGGCCAGGAAGATCATCTGTGGTTAACTTGGCGACATCGCCTACATGGAGGTGGTCGTTACCCCAGTTGAGCGCGTAACTGGCAGCTTTCTTGGGGTCGAAGTCGTTGGCGAACAGACACTCCCAGTTAGTACTCAACCCTGCCCGGGCCATGCCTCCACCGGCAAAGAACTCGTAGAAACTGTTCATCCATCCCCCTTGATACTGCTACTTTCCGATAATTTTAGACGGTCCAACCTCTCCTGAATGGCTTCAACAATCCAGGTATTGCGTGAAACATTGCCCACGCGGCAGGCGCACTCAGCGTCGATTGCAGCCAGCGCCTCCGCTGATAGGCGGAGGTTGATGCGCTGCAAGCACTGGCTCTGAGATTCTTGGTGGTTTGTTTTCATGGGCGCCATTATGGCGCCACTTTGGCGCAACGTCCATGTCCTTGTGCTTCTACTGCTCGATTTCTGTTGAGTGTCGCACATGCATTGGCGGGTACGACAGGGCATTCTATGGTTACTGGCCTGTTCCCGAGCTGTCATTGATGGTGCATACTAAAGGCTGAGGTATATAACTATGAGCAATAAGAAGCCAAAACTGGGTGGCGATCCAGCCGTGCGCCGCTTGACTGCTGAGGAGCTGGCTGAGCTACGGCGTGACATGGCGGAGGCGTCAGCTTGGGCGCGTACTGAATTGAAACGGCGGAGACTCGCTGTACAATCACAAACAAGTATTTCTAGAAATGGTATTTCTGATGGTATTAATGATTAGTGGTTTTGTATGTCATTGATTTTTAATGAATATAACCTCCCATGTATAATAGAGTGGGAGTGACCTGGTAACTACGGGCAAGGATTGGCAAAGACAGGCAGTAAGAGTAGGCATTCCAAGGCTACCCGCCCATCATTTGAGCAATCGAAGCACAGCGGACGCCCCATCGTACTCGACGAAGTTCAGCGGGTGCCGCAAATCACGCTTGCCTTGAAGCGGGTTGTCGATACGGACAAGCGTCCCGGACAGTATGTCCTGGCGGGTTGGTCGGACATCTTCACCACGGCAGCCGCCTACGACTCGCTCGCCGGGCGCGTGATGACCCTGACGCTCAGGCCTTTTTTCCACCGCCGAGATTGCAGGGAAGGGACCTTGCACGCAGCTCGATGCCGTGTCCGACCATCCCGCCGATTGTCTTGATCGACTGCCCCAACCCGACTCCCTGACCCGATTGCGACAAACCCGACTGGATCGCTTGGTTATTGACTGGCGCCGGCTCCTTTCACGCTCCGCACATTCGATGCCCGCACGGTTCGCCGGCGGGCCTGTCAGCGGGTTTTCTCATACGTGCCGATCAGCGTGGCCTGCTCGAGGATATGGCCCTGCATCGCCGATTCAATGTCGGCCTTGGTCATCCTGTTCATCACCTCCAGTTGCACATCCAGTGCGTACAGCTTGTGGAAGTAGCGATGCCGGCCAATCGGCGGACAGGGACCGCCGTAGCCGGTGCGTTTCCAGTCATTGAGTCCCTCGCCGGTGCCGGCCGGCAGGTCCGCCTGGCGAATGCCGAGGGGAAGGCCCTGGGAGTCCGGCGGTATGTTGTACAGGAGCCAATGCACCCAGGTCATGCGTGGTGCCTTCGGATCCGGCGCGTCCGGGTCATCGATGATCAGCACGAGGCTGCGGGTCCCTTCCGGCACGGCACGCCATGACAGCGGCGGGGAGATATCCCGCCCTTCGCAGGTGTACTCCGTCGGGATCGGGCCGCCATCGGAAAAGGCCTGGGACTCGAGAATCAGCGGCATGGTTTGCCCTCCTTGCGCTCGGTTCGGACCATGGCGGGCCGACACAAATCATCATGGCGCAGGCCACAGTGCCGACATTGGATCTCGTTCATATCGGTAGCATAATCTAGCAGGGTTAGTGGGAAAGAATAGCCGGCCCGGGTCTGGCGGCAAGGGGTACGGGGAGAAAACAATGCAAATACGCGGCATCAAGCTGAAACTGGGCGAATCGCTGGATCTGTTGCAGGCGCTGGGCCTGGTGCTGATCGCGGTGGCCACGGTGATCGCTTTCGGCATCGAGATCGACGTTATGTTGGATAACCGCGCAGTGACCCTGGCGGATCTGTTGCTGATGTTCATCTACCTGGAAGTGCTGGCGATGGCCGGCATCTATCTCAAGTCGGGCAAGCTGCCCATTCGTATTCCACTGTATATTGCCATCATCGCCCTGGCTCGCTACCTGGTATTGGATATGAAAGCGATGGAGGACTGGCGCATGTTGGCCGTGGCCGGCTCGACGTTGATCATGGCATTGACCGTCCTGGCGATCCGCTTCGGGCATATCCGCTATCCCTACGAGTCGGATAGCAATGGCTGATAACAAGTATGACGCCGGGGACGTAAGGCGTGGCTTCCAGAAAGCCAAGCCTGGTTTATCCCGGCATCGGATGTATCCTTTTCCTGGAATATGCCGCCGCACGGGCGCGCGCCGTCGTCCCGCTGATGACTGCGGCGGCGCAATCCCTTACCTCCCGGATCAGAAGACCAGGATCTTGTCCGATTCGACACTCCACTGTGCCAGTTGGGCCATGGTGCCGATTTCCACGCCTTCCAGCACCGGCAGTGATTTGATGCCGCGCGCTTCGCAACAGGTGCCGCAGAGACTGACCTCACCGCCCTTGGCGATGGCCGACTTGATCATGCGCTCGATATTGTAGTAGCCCTGCGGAGTTGTCTGTCCGGGGATGGCCGCTAGCACGGCATCCGCCATGAAGAACAGTCGGACCTTCGAGTCAGGATGGTCTTTCTGCAGCGCCATGACAAGCCGAAGTGCGTTGTAGGTTCTCTCCGATCCGTAGGGCGCTTCGTTGAGAATGAAAAGTGTGTCCATGTGCTACTCCCTTCTACAGCAGCCGACACCCTGAATTATAGAGTGCTTCAACCATGACGACCGGCCAACGGCTACCGTCGTGCCTGAAAACCATTCCCGCATCCAGGGTAATGGCCACTTATATCCGTCTCCAGCGATGAGTCAGGCTGCGCAGCGGTGCTTTTGAGGAATAGTCGAGCTGTACCGGAATACTGTGTTGTGTGGTGTGGTGTGGTGGGGTAGTGGCGTGTCCAACGAACAGGCCAGACAGTGGGGAGGCTTCATCATCGAGTCGGGTCGGCAGGATGTCCAGGTAGGAGTGCTTGTTCAGTGTCGGACAAGGTGTCAAGGGAGTAGGGCACTTGACGCCGATATACAAGCTCCCATTGATCCACATCACTTGCCAACCTCCTGGCTTATGCTATGTTTAAAAAATATAAAGCTGAAACATCGAGTTAGGCTCGTTAATTATCCTTGGGTTCTGCAGGGGTTTGTTTCGTGTGATTCGATACCGATATTTTTCTCGCCAAGGGGGATGTCACGTCAACTCTTCGCGAACACCTTTGCCTGAATCAGCATCATACGATGCGGTACGCCCCACTGCGGGCCACAGATTAAGAGATGGGAGATCGAACATGCATAAACCTGCATTTCTTGCCGGTGTGCTTGCTGGTGCGCTCGTTGCCGGTATCATGTCCACTGCCGCAACAGCCCAGGAGCCGACGCCGAGCACCTATGTAGATGTACCGGTCCCCCAGCTGACCCGCTGGAGCGACATCAATGCGCGGACAGTGGACCCGGAGCACCCGGAGGGCAGGACCTACCTCTATCCCGATGGGACCGTGAGGGATGCGGACACGGAAGGTGACGGCACCGGCAGCGTCGCCTTCATCCACTGGGAGTTGGATGACGCCAGCGGTCGCGCGCCCGGCATCCAGGCGGTCACCGACGACTTCGCCTTCCCCACGCACAACTGCATCATGGCCTCGGGGGAACGCGAATTCGACGGCGTCATCGTCCCCAAGACCTGCAGCGACCCGCGCGGCAGCTCCAAGCGCATCTTCCTGGAGATCCACGAGGTCAATACGCCCATCGATCTCGTATTCGAAACTGGCGTGAAGGATATCCGCTACAAGGGCGTACAGGATCCCGAGGTGGTCGGCAATGACGATGCCCTGAGCGAGTTCCGCGACACCTACGGCATTGGCCGCATCTATCGCGTCATCCAGAAGTTCATCAACGATACCGACGAGCGCCTCGTGGCCATTCGCGTCGAGGTGGGCACCGGGGTGGGCGTTGACTTCGAACCCCTGGCTTTCGATGACTACGGGGTGGGGTTCGAATTGCGGCCGCTGGTGGACCGGGAATTCTTCGTCGGCAACACCGGTGCCGGGGACCGGGAGGTCTGGAACGAGGAGCGCTTCGCTCACTTCTCCCCCAAGATGTTCGATACCGGTGAACGGCTGCGTTTCGATGCCGGCTTCTTTGATGAACAGGCCGCCGGCCTGTTCCCGCCCCAGGCCTTTCAGACGTCCGTCGCCGCAGGGACCAAGACCCAGTTCATCGACAGCGGCGATGCCGTGAATGCATCCGGGCATTTCGGCGCCATCACGGACAACTATTTCGACATCTCCGCCAATCAGGGCCTCGGCGCCGGCATCCCCGGCAATGTGTTCGGCTACATGCTGGCCGATAACTTTGCGCCCACTGTGATCGCACGCTACGATGATGGCGACCCGGAGGTGGAAAGCGATGCCATCGAGGCCTGGTGGGACGGCCATAACTGGCGCTACGGTGTTGCGCAGAACTTCGCCGTGGTCGAAGACAGCCAGCTGGAACAGTGGGCAGAACTGCTGCTGGGGCGTGATCTGCCGCCGGAACTGGGAACCGTCCGCTACAGCTCCGAAATGGCCGATGACCTCAGCGGCCTGAACATGGACACCTATCTCTATCTGAGTGACGCCCTGCTCGAAGCGGGCGACACACCGCATTTCAATGACGGTCCGCCCCGGCTGGGCTCGCTCACCCTGCGCTACACCGCGATCCCGGCTTCCCAGCTCGGTACCGTCGCCGGCACGGAGGATCCAGAGTGGACCCTGCCGGGTAACGAGGCGCCATCGCTGGCCAGCTACATGGCGGACACGGGTGTCCCGGTGGCCCTCAACGATTCCGCCACTACCGGGCGGGACCAGCCGGTCAGCATCACCGTGCTGGCCAACGACCTGCTGGACGGGGAGCTGGTGGATCCGGGCGAAGCCACGGTCGCCGTGGCGGACGATCCGGCCAATGGCGCCGCCGTGGTAGAGGCCGACAAGACCATTACCTACACACCTGCCCTGGGCTTCACCGGCGAGGATAGCTTCACCTACACGGTAACGGTGGACGGCGAGGAGTCCAACGCCGCCACAGTGAAGGTGAGGGTGATCGCCCCGCCGGATCCGGATGTGCCCGTGGCCCGGAACGACTCGGCCACCGCCACCGGGACCGAGCCCGTGGACATCAACATCCTCGCGAACGACACGGTGGGTCCACTTGAGGATCCCGTCGACCCGACCGCGGCCACGGTGACACTGGGCGCACAGCCGACCCTCGGCTCCGTGGTCATCAACCCGGATAACACGGTGACCTATCAGGCCAGTGCCGACCCGGCACTGCCCCAGGTGGACTACTTCACCTACACGGTGGAGGTTGACGGTGCCGTCTCCAACTCCGCGCTGGTGATCGTGCGGGTGGATCCGCCCGTCGTGGTGCCCATCGTGCCCGTGGCGGTGGACGATACGGCGAGCACTACCGGTACGAACCCGGTGATCATCGACGTGCTGGCCAACGACACCCATGACGGCATCGAGGTCCCCGATCGTGGCACGGTGCAGATCCTGGGTGCGCCCGCGAACGGCACGGCCGTGGTCAACGATAACCAGACGGTGACCTACACGGCTGAGCCGGGCTTCGCCGGCGAGGACAGCTTCACCTACACGGTGGACGTCGATGGGGTGGTCTCGAACCCCGCGCAGGTGATCGTACAGGTGGCGCCCGTCGTGCCTGTGGCGGTGGATGACACGGCGAATACCACTGTCACGAACCCGGTGACCATCAATGTGCTCGCCAACGACACCTATGACGGCGCCGCTGTGCCCGACCACGCCACGGTGCAGATCGTGAGCCCACCCGCGAACGGTACGGCCGTGGTCAACGACAACCAGACGGTGACCTACACGGCTGAGTTGGGCTTCATCGGCGAGGACAGCTTCACCTACACGGTGGATGTCGATGGCGAGGTCTCGAATGTGGCGACGGTTAGCGTGTCTGTCGTGCGGCGCGGCTCCAGCGGCTGTACCCTGGGGACCGGCGGTGGATTCGATCCCCTGCTGCCCGGGCTGGTGCTGTTCGCGCTCGGCTACCTCGGCCTGCGCCGCCTGACCGGGGCTCACCACTGAGGCCATGAGTAAAGGGCCCGTGCCGTTACTGCCGGCACGGGCCTTTTTTTATCACAGCATTCTCTTGGTCCGCCCCGCCTGCTTTCTGGCAGCGGCGAACCATCGGGGATTTCAAGTGCTCTGACCCCTTGCTGCTGCACCGCGAGATTGAGCGCCTCGTGGAAGATGCCCTCGCAGGCGGCGCCGTCGCCGAAGAACACCGCGGTGATCCCGCCGGGTTCGCCATGGCCCATCTTCTGCGCCAACGCCACGCCCGGCGCCAGCGACAGCTCGCCGCCGACGATGGTGGAGGTGAGCACCACGCCCAGTTCCTTCGCGGAGATGTGCAGGCTGCCGCTGCGGCCGCCGCAATAGCCGTCCACGCGGCCCAGCACCTCGGCCAGCAGCCGGTTCGGGTCGGCACCGCGCGCCAGCAGGTGGCCAGCACTGCGATGATTGGTCAGGATGCGGTCGCGTTTTTCCAGCGCGTCGACCACGCCGACCGCCGCGGCCTCCTGGCCGACGCTGGTGCAGGTTCCGGGTGCACCATTGCTCTGCAGCTCCACGGCCTGCTCCTCGTAGGCGCGGATCAGCATCATGGTTTCGAGCCGGCGCGCACGCGCGTTGGGGATCGTTTCAGTCATGACGGTCTCCTCGATTCCGGGTTATTGGCTACGGGGTAGTGTAGGCAGTCGGAAGAAATGCCGTTCCTAAATCTTGGCTCAGCAATCCTTAAATATTTCTTAAGCGGGGCGGCCCCCAAGGAAGCCCGAAGTGATTCTGAGCCGGCGCCTGGGGGTGAAAACCCCCGAGAGTTTCGTGGTAATGAGGTCCGGCCGCTGGCTGTGGACACACTATACTTACGAAGAATTCGGTTGCCCGCCCAGGTCACGGATTCAACCTCGCACGCGCAGACGTGCACCGAACAAACCGATGATCCACGAACCGCCGAGGGATGCCTATGTCACGATCATCCGACCTGCTCGAGCTGCCCGGCGCCATCGCCGGGGGGATCTTTTCCCGCAAGGGATTCCTGGAGGAGTTCGAGGGACCTTTTCCCGACAGCGAAGCCGCCGGGCTGGCCGGCTTGTGTTCCGCCATTACGCTCACCATGGAAATGCAAGGGCGGCTGCTGGATCGCCTGACCGGTGAACCGGGCTGGGATGGCTGTCGCGGGTGGGCGACGTGGGGGCCTGAGCGGGCCATCGTCGCCGTGAACGACGGCATGTGCATCGTGGATGCGCGGGCGACCTCCTTCAACGACGTGTTTTCGGCCATGCGCTCGGCTGCGGGGGTCGAAAGGAGCGCAACCGGATAAGCGGAGGATGACATGCCAACCCTGGATCAACTGATGCAGTTACCGGGCGCCTATGGCGCGGTCGAGTTTTCGTGCACCGGCGAGCTGAGCGACGTGCGCGGCGACCTGGAGCGGGATTTCGCCGAAGTCGTCGCACAAATGTGTGCCGCCAATATGGCCATCTACCGCATGCAGGCCATGGGTTGGGCGAAGCACACCGGGCAGAAGGGTTTCCTGCCCGAACGCGGTTTTGCCTTCCTGGGTCTGGATCATGTCATGATGGGAATGGACGGAAAGGCGGTCATCGGTCGCAATCTGGACTTCGACTACGACCGGGCATACCGGCTCTTCAATGAAACCGCCTAGGGAAGTCCTGATCAATGTCCTGTACGTCATTCCCGCGAAGGCGGGAATCCAGGTATTTCAAAATCTTGGATTCCCGCCTTCGCGGGAATGACGAATAAGTCAGGGTTTCCCTGGACCTGATTGCAGAACATAAGGAGCGAAGTCCATGATGGATTTGGCGAGTCTGCTCGAGATCGAAGGGGTACTTGCGGCGTTGCGCTTTCTGGACGACGGGACGCTGCTGGATGCAGTCGGGGAGATCGACGAACTGCATTCGGCCCTTGCGGCGGAGTTATGTCATGCCAACGGACGCATCATGCATCAGGGCAGCGATGTCCTGACGAATCTTTCCGGCGTGCCAGGCTGGCCGCCACGCGGATGGGTGATGATCGGCAACGAACTGTCCGTCTGTACGATCGCGAACGTGGTCTGCTTCGTGAACAACCGCGCGGCATCGTTCAATGAGACATTGCACCGGCTTTCTGAATTGGAAAGTCAATAGAAAGCGAGGCCTGGCCGCGTACACGTCCTCCAGTAGTGCCGCGTGATGAACGATCGCCAGCAGGCACCACTCATCAGGAGTGTCAACGCCCTCGCGAACGTCAGGTATCCAGTTCGGGATAATGGCGGAATATCCCTTCCTCGCTGAAAGGCAGTCGCCGCTCGGAGGCGAGATAGGCGGCGACGTTCGGGTGCTGGATCACGCGGTCGTGCAGGACCACCAGCCCGGGGATCTCCGGTTCGAGGCGCGCCATCATCCTCGGGAACGCATAACGCAGCCCCGCGACGATCTGAAACATCGACAGGTCGACATAGCTGAGGCTGCGCCCGATCATGTAACCGCCGCGCCCGGGCGGACTTTTGCTGTCCAGATTGCGCTGCAGCACCTTCTCGAAGTAGCCCAGCAATTCGGGCGCGCGCTCCTCGGTGAAGAACCGCGCGCGGCGCCTGGACTCGGGCTTCTGGTCCTCGTAGTAGAGACTCATGGCGACGGGGTGATGCGTGTCGTGTACGTCGATGACGAGGTCCTCCACGGTGAGCTGCAGCTGATGCGCCCACAGCCGGGTCGACTCGGCCTTGGGCACCAGCCCCAGGCGCGGGCCGAGATAGTGCAGGATGTTCGCGGTCTGCGCGATCAGCAGCCTGCCGGCGCGCAGGAAGGGCGGGGCGAAGGGCGGGCGCTCCCGGTCCGGCCCCTGCATCAGGTGCTGCATCGCGGCGACGCCGAGACCGCGCCCGTGTCCGCGCGCCACGTCGACATAGTCGGCGCCCGCCGCCTCGAGCGCCAGGCGCACGAATTCCCCCGCCCCTGGATGGACGGCCAATAGAAGAGTTCGTAGCGCATGGCTAACCCCGGCTTCAATCGGCCGTGAGGCGTTTCGCCAGGGTGGCGACATGGCGGCCTTGAAAGCGGGCCCCCTCCAGTTCGTTTTCGCTGGGCGTGCGCGAACCATCTGCGCCCGCGATGGTGCTGGCCCCGTAGGGCGAACAGCCGGTGATCTCGTCCATGCGCGTCTGGCCCTCGAAGCTGTAGGGCAGGCCGACGATGACCATGCCCTGGTGCAGCAGCGTGGTGTGCATGCTGAGGATGGTGGCTTCCTGGCCGCCGTGCTGGGTATTGGAGCTGGTGAACACGCTGCCGATCTTTCCGACCAGGCTGCCGCTGGCCCACAGACCGCCCGTGGCATCGAGGAACTGCCGCATCTGGCCACACATGTTACCGAAACGGGTGGGGGTGCCGAAGATGATGGCGTCTGCCTCCTTGAGGTCTTCGACGGTCGCCAGCGGGATGTGCTCCATGGACTGCTGTGCCTCCAGCGCCCCCATTTTCTCCAGGATCTCCCGGCTCAGGGTCTCGGGCACCCGCCGCATCTCTGCCCGTGCGCCTTCCACCTGTTCGACACCCTCGGCGACGGCCAGTGCCATGCGGTGAATATGGCTGTACATGGAGTAATAGACGACGAGTACCTTCATGCCAATCTCCCTGCCGGACCCTCAGCCCAG
>OBJA01001231.1_pt1 | contig 18387 bp, 17 predicted proteins | sample 1519751 | NCBI WGS metagenome assembly OBJA01 (sample SAMEA3881238, study PRJEB22517) | soil metagenome | biome: lake sediment; feature: soda lake sediment; material: sediment, water from around vicinity | place: India | collected 2013-12-23 | depth 3 m
CAAAACCGTCGAGCAACTCTTTAAAATCGAATCATTTTATGTGACGTAGGCTATACCAACCTCAAAGGAGAAATCCCATGAAAAGCAATCAAAGCAATCCCGTCGTCTGGTTTGAAATTTATGTTCAAGACATGGAACGTGCTAAAACGTTCTATGAAGCGGTACTCGCAGTCAAATTGGAAAAGATGCCTGCTCCTACTGCTGAGTGCGAGGATATGGAAATGTGGAGCTTTCCCTCAGACAAGGATACTGCCCAAACCACCTATGGTGCGTGTGGAATGCTGGTAAAAATGACTGGAGTTCCTTCTGGGTGTGGTGGAACGTTAATATATTTTGCGTGTGAGGACTGTGCAGTGCAGGCTACCCGCGCTGCTGAGAATGGCGGCAGTATCTTCAAAGAAAAATTCTCGATTGGTGAACATGGGTTTATTGCTCTTGCTTATGATACTGAGGGCAATATGATTGGCTTTCATTCCATGTAACTTTTGGAGATTATGATAAACATTCAATGCCTACCCAAATGCTCCAGTGGATTCTACTAACACTCCGCCATTAAGCTATTTGGGTTAGGCTTTTTAGATAATCCGATGCAAAATATTCAACCTCCACCAGATGTAATTTTTTCCATTCCTGTAGATTTGCCAATTCCGTTGGATGATGGGGCGTGTGAACATCTGGAAAACATGTTACTGCCTGATGTTTCTTTATGGTCAACCAATGATCAAGAACTCAATCTATCCGGTTTGTCTGATTGGAACGTAATTTTCTGTTATCCAATGACAGGTCGTCCCGGGGTTCCCATCCCAGAAGGTTGGGTTCAAATTCCCGGTGCCGCTGGATGTACGCCTCAAGCATGTTCATATCGTGACAATCACACTGTACTCAAACGCAGTAGCGTAGGCGTTTACGGCATAAGCACTCAAATGTCAGAGGCACAAAAAGAAGCCTCTAATCGTTTAGGATTGCCTTATCCGCTTTTGAGCGACGCTAATCATTCTTTTTCCTCAGCTTTAAAATTGCCTCTGCTTGAAGTCGAAGGGTTAAAATTGCTCAAAAGATTGACGCTCATTACGCAGGGCAGAATGATTAAAAAATGTTTTTACCCGGTCTTTCCACCAGATAAAAATGTCATTGAGGTGATGGCCTGGCTCTCCGAAAATCAGGCCTGACACTGCATTCGAGAGGGACAAGCCACAAGTAACCTGCTTCTCAATTTTACGTTGGAGCTTTCATAGCTTACCACTCGAACTGTCCATAATATTGTTGCCAGATGGATAGCAACTCAAAGAAATTACTTTCCCTGCGTAGCAAGCTAGAAATAGCCTGGGGTGCTGACACAAGTACTGATCCACAGGGATGGAATACTGCAAGTGACGCGTCCGTTAATCTTGACGTTAGCCTCCTTATGAACATCCCGTTAGACCCGCAAATTACTGGCAATACCGGCCTGTACTCCGGCCAATTGGCTCTGATCGCACTGAATATCAGGAGGCATAGGCGCGGATCGATCATGGCTAAAGAGCCCGACAACTCATTCAAACATTACACATTAAGGGTGATTCAGTGCTCAAACCAGTAGTACAGGAAGAAACCACCGGATGCGGAATCGCATCGGTTGCCAATATTCTTGGGAGAACTTACTCGGAGATGAAAGCCATAGCCAATGCCATGGGCATCTACGCTTCGGATCAATTGCTGTGGTCGGATACTCGATACGTCCGATGTATGCTGTCTGGTGCTGGTGTTGAAACTTCCGAAGACGAAGTTCCGTTCGAATCCTGGGAGGCATTACCCAATCTGGCATTGCTATCTATCAAGCATCATCAGGAGGATGATAGGGATTTCTGGCACTGGGTTGTGTTCAAGCGTATGGATGGTCAATCGTTCGTGCTGGATTCAGCCAGCTACCTGCCTTCCAATATCCGCCAGGATTTCGATATCATGCACCCTAAGTGGTTTATTGAAGTCAAAAATGCGTAACAATGCGCTCAATACCGCTCATTTCGTTCGCTGGACAGCAAAAATCTATGCCTTTGTCCGCCTGTTAACTTAATTGTTAAGCGCGACGATGCATTGCCGTAGTTTTCCTCCAATTGCGAGCCCAGGCTCATGGGTGTTGATTCTTGGCACGATGCCCGGGAAAGTTTCACTTCGCGAACAGCAGTATTACGCTCACCCGCAAAATCTCTTCTGGAAAATCACTGCGGAGATTCTCGGTTTCGATGCCACAAGCGCATATCCTCTACGTGTATCTTCGTTAAAGGATCGTGGCATTGCGCTCTGGGATGTGCTGCAGTCATGTACGCGCGAAAGCAGTCTGGATGCTGATATTGTGGCGCATACGATCGTGCCAAACGACTTCGATCACTTTTTCACGGCCTATCCTGACATCCGACGGGTGTGCTTTAACGGTGCGAAGGCAGCAGCGCTTTATGCCCGACATGTCAAACCGTTCTTACAAAACGCTCCCATAGTCGAGTATGTGCAACTCCCCTCCACGAGTCCGGCAAATGCAGCTATTCCGCGAGCCGAGAAGTTTCGCGCGTGGAGTGTTATTAAGCATGGCGCTGATCTATCACCTGCTCGGTAGCAAATGCGTGCTCATGGGCCAGAAGATCTGAAACTCACATCCCTGTAACAAAGCTGCCACCTGATAATTCACCCAAGCTGATGCCGCCTTGCAGGGTGACTTAATTCGAGTGTGACTTGGTTGCTGCATACATAGTCTTACACACTCCTAACAAGATGCTAATATAAGTGCTTTATTTGGCACTCATTGGAGTATTTATGCAACAAATACTGGCTTCGTTTAGCGCAAGCATTTCTGAGTTAAAGAAAAATCCAACAGCTTTATTAAAAAAAGCTGAAGGGGAAACTATCGCTATTCTTAACCATAACCTGCCAACTGCTTACCTTGTTCCAGCCGAGGTATACGAATTGTTGATGGAAAAATTGGAAGATTATGAATTAGGTGAAATTGTTAAGACCAGGCAGGCAGAAAAGCATTTGGCAATTGAAGTATCACTTGATGACTTATAAATTAAAATTTTTGCCAAGCGCAAAAAAAGAGTGGGATAAACTGGACAGCAGCATCAAAACCCAGTTTAAGAACAAATTAAAAAAGTGTCTGGAAAATCCTCATATTCAATCCAATAAGCTACGTGGTTTTGATAACGCTTATAAAATCAAACTCCGCTCTGCAGGTTATCGGCTTGTTTATGAAATCAATAATCAGGAAATCGTTGTTTTCGTTATTGCTGTAGGCAAAAGGGAAAATAATAAGATTTACGATAAAGCAATCAACAGAACCAAAACTTAACGCTTGCCCCGCTCACTATCCGGCTCCTGTCAGCCAGATTTCCAATATCAATAGGTATGGATTCCACAAAGGCCAGTTTATTGCGCAGAAGAACTTTTCTTTCCTGGAGTAGTGGCAAAGATAGTGCATGGGCGCTTCATGTCCTGCGGCAAGATCCGCATGTCGACGTGATCGGGTTATTTTGCACAGTCAACAAAGTGTTTGATCGTGTTGTCATTCATGGCGTAAGAGTGGCACTGCTACAGCAACAAGCAGAAAGTGCCGGTCTGCCGCTATACATCATCGAGATTCCCTATCCTTGCAGCAATAATGAATATGCATCCGCCATGTCTGCGTTTGTTGATTCCGCCAGAAAGGAAAACATCGAGTGCTTTGCATTTGGCGATCTCCTGCTCGAAGATGTGCGGCAGTATCGGGAAGACTGTCTGAGTGGAACCGGGATAACACCCATATTTCCGCGTTGGGGCATTCCAACAAGAACCCTCTCCCGGGAGATGGTAACTGGTGGATTAAAAGCTGTGGTCACCTGCATTGACCCGAAACGCATGCCGGAGAGTTTCGCGGTGAGGGAATACAACGATTCTTTTTTAGACGATATTCCGGATAGCATCGATCCTTGCGGTGAATATGGTGAGTTCCACACCTTTTCATTCGATGGACCCATGTTTCAGAATCCGATAGACGTAGTGTCGGGAGAAACTGTCTATCGAGATGGTTTTGTATTTACTGATCTGCTGCCACTCACATCTAACAGCGAGCCGACCCATTAGTTTCCACTCGCTCTCCGCTATTACCACAAATGAATTTCTCAATGTTTTCGACAGCTTTTCACGATTCGGGATACCTTCCGATTATCGCCTGAGAATTGGCAATACCATCACAAGCTGGCAAAATCTGCAATTTTCCGGGTCTGGCCTCATTGTATGCTTATGCCATATAAATCTGGCATAGTAGATTTAAAGCATGATCCAATTTCCAGCCTCTATTTACTTGTCAAATAATCTCGCCTGCCGGGCAAGGCACTGAACCATGCCAGCGCCGGCAGCCACAATCGTTCTCACTATGAAAGCTTTATTTTTTCTGCGCCATTACAACGATATCGATCACATCACGCCGGTAATTTCAAAATGGTCAGAATCTGGTCACGAAAGTCTCGTAGTTTTATTGGGTCGTCCTAAATTTCTCAAGGATTACCGCATCAAGTTCCTGGACACGCTTGACCGCGTTCGTATCGCCCCTATCCGGCGTTTGCTGTCGCCGCTGAAGTTTATGCAATGGCGCTTGCAGACGCTTCTCCTGAACAGAAGCGTGAAGCGCCTTTTTTTGATCGGCAGACTTATCGAAAAGCTCGCCCGAAAATATGATGCTCAAAAGCGTACAGCAGTCTGGCAGAGTACTGCCGGACGGTTGCTGGAGCATGGCTTCAGAAACGAAAATGAAGGTGGTGTAGTTGTGTTCGACTGGATTACCAGCGATTCGCCTGTCCCGATCGAATGGGTTGAGGTCATTGTAACCATGGCAAGAACCATGGGTCTCGGTGCGGTATCTCTGCCACATGGTGACAGCCCGCATGCCAGTCAACTGATACGCCATCATGAATGGGTTCTGAAACCGGATGCCCTGTACTCGGCTGCAAAGATATTCGACAAGCTCGTCGTCCCTAACGAATTATGCGCAACCCGTTTCCGGCCATTTCTGAACAATGAAGCGATTGCCGTTCTGGGTTCGCCACGCTACTGTGACGAATGGCTGAATAAACTTGCCACACTGTCGCCGGTTCCTCAGTTAAAAACCAGCCCGGACACTCGGCTCAGAATCGTCATGTTTCTGAGAAAAAGCGAATTCACCACATTCTGGGAAGAAGTCAGCGAGGTCATTGGCATGATTGCTGCATTTCCGGGAGTGGAACTGGTGATCAAACCCCATACACGGGGAGGCTGGAGACAGCCTCTGACTGGTAACGCTTCTCTGCGGAAACTTCCGAACGTGAGCGTGGCGGAAGATGATGTTCATTCGATTTCTCTGATGAACTGGGCCGATGTCGTCATCGATCTGGCTACTTCAGTGGTGTTTGAGGCTGTCAAGGCAAAAAAACCAGTGATGGCAGCCGATTATCTTCACGCCGGCCGATCGGCCATGGCTCATTTCATGCCTGAAACGGAACTGAAATGCCGGGATGACGTGTACAGGATGATCGACAGATTTTTAACCACGGGATACGATTCCTACTATGTGGAGGCGCATCGTCAGCGCTTCATCGATGAAATGCTGCATGTCGATGGTGCTGATGTCCTCCCGCGTTATGTAGCTCTCCTAGAAGAGCAGGCAACGCGTAAAAAATCGGATCAGGCAGACACTACCAATATCTCTGAATAATATGGTTTCCGACAAAGCAAATACACGCCTGGTCTGCACCAGCCGGCAACCAATCCACCCCATTACGCTCTGGTACCGTTATGCGAGTTTCATTGAGTGGAATACCGGTTTTTCACAAATGAGGAAAACTCCACCTCCGGAAGTTCATTTTGGCAGCCCCGGTCAGACACCCGGTCACCTGCGCGACATCCTGGCAGAACAGATCGCAGCCGTACCTGCTGGAGGCACTATCGATTGGGTAACCTATTATTTCCGTGACCTCTGTCTTGCCAAAGCACTCGTTCAGGCGCACAAACGGGGTGTGCGCGTTACGCTGACCCTCGAAGGCAGACCGCGTATTCCATACGCCAATGATGCGGTGATCGCTTTGCTCTCAGGGCCTGACGGGCTGGGTGATGCATTGCGCATCGTTACTCTTCTCGGTGTACCGTCACCCGCAACAAAATCATGGAAACCCCAGCTACACGAGAAACTCTACTGTTTCTCGCACCCCGAACCCGTTGCCTTCATCGGCTCCTTCAATCCATCAGGCAATGGCCCGGGAGATGATCCCGAGATCATCCGGGAGATTGGTGACCAGGATCACGGCTACAACGCTCTGATCGGTCTCAAGGATCCGGTACTGGTCGAGAAGCTTGCAGAACATGCACGACAGCTGCACCAGTCACCCCCCGGGCTTTTCTACCGGTTCACCACCGATACGAACAATGCTATCCATGGTACAGATACCGATATCTATTTCTGGCCACGGACAGATACACATCCTGTCGTACAATTTTTGCGCAAAACCGGCAGCAGCGCACGTGTCCGCATCGCGGCCTCGCACATCCGGATGGAAAGTGCAGTCGACATCATGACCAGTCTTGCAAGACGCGGGGTCGATCTGGAAATACTGGCTGAATCCACTCTCAGGCGTGTCACCCCCAAGGTAGAACAGCGCCTGATCAACGCCGGAATCCGGTTCAGGCGCATCCGGCCTTCCGGCTCTCTACCCATGCATCTCAAATTTGTACTGATCGAAGAGGACAATCGTGCCTGGTCGATCTTCGGAAGCTTCAACTGGACCAAACCCTCATTCTGGCTGAATCATGAAATCGCGGCAATTTCCAGTAACCCTGTCATTTTCGAGTCCCTTGCACGCTGTTGGGATATGCTTAAGAACGAAAGCAACTGATCAGGGAAATCTTTACCGGCTCTGGTACCAGAATTTCTGCAGATAAGAAAATAAAATTTTCTTTTGACTGAAATGGATACGCAGAAGAACACCTACAACGCTGTCCATCCCCCATCGATGACCAGATTTGCACCTGTCATATAACTGGATGCATCCGAAAGCAGAAAGAGGATGGCTCCCCGGTACTCCTCTTTTTCTGACATACGCCCCAGAATGGTTCGTGACGAATAGTGACCGGTAAACTCGGAATCGTGTTTATTCCAGACACCGCTGGGCGTGAGCAGATTGGTACGAATGGATGTATTCATGTAATAGGCGGCCAGGAATTTGGTGAGTCCCAGCAACCCTGCTTTACATACCGAATACACCGCGGGTTTATAGGTCTGCGTCTCTTGTCCGGCCTTTCTGTAGATGCGTTGATCCGGCCCCACGAGACCATAATTGGATCCAAGGAAAACGATGGATCCCTTGCCGGATTTCTCCATTATTCTGCAGGCGGCCTGAGCGAGCTGGAATGCACCGGTCAGGTTGACATCCAGCGAAGTCTGCCAAAGCGCCAAAGGAAATTCAGTAAATCTTGAGAAGCGGGAAGTATCTGAGCCTTGCTCAAATTTCGGATCGATCGCAGCGCTGTGGACCACCCCATCGATCCGGCCAAACCGATCCTCACATAATTGTGCGATGGATTGGCATGAATCCGCACGGGTAACATCCAGAACCTGAATCAGAACGTGTACATCCGGACAGGAAGCAATTATTTCATTTTTCAATAGTTCCAGCCGGTCACCATCCAGATCACCCAGTATCATATCTGCACCGGCTGAAGCGGCTGCAAGAGCGAATTCCGTACCGAGAAGACCCGTTGCCCCACTGATGAGAACAGCTCGCCCGCTAAGATCAAAAGGTGTTCCTTTATAGGGTTGATTCATAATCTGACCTGTCGTCCGGTTTGAAGAGATTGTTTGGCCGCAAGTGCTGTATTCAGCACATCTATGCCCTCCTGCAAAGTAACGCGCGGAATCGATCCGCCGGGAATACCTTCGATGAACTCTTTCATCATGGACAGAAAAAGTTCATTCCGATCCCAGGAAGGTGCCAGGACGATTTCGTCCAGGAGGTGCCCATTCTGCTGCAGCGTAGTGAGACGCGAAGGATAATCCCAATCGACGATGGCCTTTTCAGCAACGATATTCATGTGCCGAACCGGTGGCTTGCGCCAGTAATCCATACGAAGCTGAACACAGATCCCCTGCTCCGTTTCGAATGAAATGAGCGCCGTATCTTCTGCCGTCACTTCCAGCGAAGTTCGATGCCCTCCGATGGCAAAAACATTCTTGGGTTTGCCGAAAAGCCAGTACAGATAATCCAGTTCATGGATCAGGGTGAGTATGACACCGCCTCCCTGATCAGCCCGTGCCGCATAACTCTGACGGTAATCCTCCCATGAATGCCAATCAGGCAGATATTCACCCAGATCGACCTGTACGGAATAGATTTTTCCCAGTCTGCCTTGCTGCATCCATTCTTCGATTTTCCGTAATCCCGGATGCATCCTGAGCTGGCAGCCAACCAGTACACGAGGCCCGCGCGGATCCACACAGCACATCAATTCGGACAGATGTCGTTTATCATGTGCGACAGGTTTTTCCACATAGACATGACACCCTGCCTTGAGCGCTTCGATAAGTGTTTTCAGGTGTAATGAAGTCGGGTTGGCCACCACCACTAGATCAAAATTTTGTTTGAGTGCGTGATCGAGGCTCCGAAACAGCTGTACATCTTCCGGAATGATCTGGGCGGGAGGTGGCAGATTGCGGGTACGCACTGCGCCCAATTCCCGAACCCCGAGTGTATGCAGATTATTGAGATGCCTGACTCCGATGGAGCCCAGTCCGATTACCACAGCCTTCAAAGCTGAAGTATTCAACGGATGACTCCTCGTTTCTCCATCAGAAACTCAGCCAGTTGAAATGAAAATTCATCGTCGATATCAATCGAATCTCTACCCTCGATCTTCAGGGGCAGTATGCGCGTGCCCGTGAGTGATTTTTTCTCCAGAATCGTCCGGGTACGTATCAGATCCAGATAACCAACCTGCCAGTAGACCGCAGGCAAACTTTGTCTGGGCTCGTTAAAGGGTTCCGGAATACAGGGAATATTCAGCAAAGGCCGCAGGAAACCATTCTCATCGATAGTCCACATCTTGTAAGGATTCTGCGCCGGCTCGGTCACTCCACGCACAGAATCGGCATCCGGATGTTTTTTCAGGAGTTCAACCGCTTCCTCTATTTTTTCAACACGCCGCGTAGGAGAAGTGGGACGGAACTGGAAAATAGCATCGGGAAGAGGCACATGGTTTTGCTCCAGCCAGCCCAGGAAATGCTGAAACACCGGCAGATCGCGCGTATCATCCTGCGCCAGATCAGCCGGCCTCAGAAAAGGCACCTCTGCACCGGCATTTCTCGCTACTTCTGCAATCTTCCCCGAATCGGTACTGACAAAAGTTCTCTGAACGGAAGGCGATTGGAGCGAAATTTCAATTGAATGAGCAATCAGTGGCTTACCACATAACAGCCGGATATTTTTATGTGGTACACCTTTTGACCCTCCCCGCGCGGGGATGAGAGAATAAATCAACATTGGCCGGGATTTATCTAATCAGATTCCGAATAAACAATATGTGAGTGAAGTCAGATTTTGGCGATTCTGCAAATCAGTATTTTGCAAACCAGTCACCCGCGTTCTGGGACATGGTAAAAATGACAGGCAATTCTACTGTTTAAGCATGCCGGATGCACATAAACCCTACAAACTGTTTACAGTTCAGCGCGCTTATCCAGATAAGGGTTACTGCAATCAGGACATGAGCAAAAAATCTGCCGAGGTAACGAAACAATGGTATAAGGCATGGGCATTCATTTCGTAAGCGCACCACACAGACCTCAGGCAACATTGACACATTCCAGAGTATGAATTTTTATATTCCTGTCATATACACCCGGCAATGATCCCCTCTATCAAATAGAATTGCAGCATGCGCATTGAAAAAAAGATCAAGGACCATCTGGTTTTTTCCGGAGACAGTATCCTCGATGCTCTGAAACGCATCAACGACAACCAGTCCCGCATCGTTTTCGTCGTGCAGGATAATGGGGTATTGATCGGGGCAGTCAGCGATGGCGATGTGCGACGCTGGATGACTCAGGCAACCGAATTCAATCTGAATCTGCCGATCGATCACGTGATGAACCGTAATTTCATTGCTCGGCCGGTTACTGAATCCCAACATCAGATTGCCGATTATTTTGATCACAAACGCGACATTATCCCGCTGATCGACGAACAGGGACGTTTTGTCGCCCTGGCACGAAAATCAGCCACGGGGCTGCAGATCGGAGACTTTCTGATTACCGACCAGAATCCCGCATTTGTCATTGCCGAGATCGGTAACAACCACAACGGCGATATCGGCCTCGCGAAAGAACTGGTGAATCTGGCAGTGGAAGCTGGAGCGGATTGTGTCAAATTCCAGATGCGGGATCTTTCCTCCCTGTATTCAAATCAAGGCAGGAATGCGGAAGCGGGTTATGACCTCGGATCACAATACACACTGGATCTGCTCAATAAATTCCAGCTGAGCCGTGACGAGCTTTGCCAGGTATTCGATTACTGCAGGCAGCAGGGCATTCTGCCCCTATGCACGCCTTGGGATCTGGTAAGCGCCCGTGTACTGGACGAATATGGACTGGAAGCCTTTAAAGTGGCTTCGGCTGATTTCACTAACTACGAAATGCTGGAAACTCTGGCGAAAACGGGCAAACCGCTGCTCTGCTCCACCGGGATGAGTTCAGAAGCAGAAATCAAAGGTTCAGTAGACTTATTGCGCCGACTGGGAGCTCCCTTTGCCTTGTTGCACTGTAACTCGACCTACCCTGCTCCCTTCAAGGATGTAAACCTCAACTACCTGCCGCACTTGAAACAACTGGGAGGTACCGTAGTAGGATATTCCGGTCACGAACGTGGATTTTCAGTACCTTTGGCTGCCGTTGCCCTTGGAGCCCGCATTGTGGAAAAACATTTCACTGTCAACCGCAGTATGGAAGGCAACGACCACAAAGTCAGCCTGCTGCCGGAAGAATTTGCAGAAATGGTACGGCAGATTCGTAACATCGAAGAAGCCATGGGGCAAGGCGGTGAACGGGCGCTTACTCAGGGAGAAATGATCAATCGTGAAAATCTCGCCAAAAGCCTGGTGATCAACTGCGATCTTTCGCAAGGACAGCTTATCAAACGCAGCATGATCACAGTGAAAAGCCCCGGGCAGGGCCTGCAACCCAACCGTATCGATGAACTGGTGGGCAAGATGGCGCAGCGCGATTTCAAGGCCGGAGATTTGTTCTTTGAAACCGATATCACCCCGAAATCAGCCAAAAAACAGCACTATACTTTTTCACGTCCTTACGGAATTCCGGCACGCTATCACGATTACCGCGCGCTGATCGAGGGAATGAAAATCGACTTTGTCGAGTTTCATCTGAGCTACCACGATCTGGACGTGAGGCTATCCGACTATTTCTCTGATCCGCTGTCGATCGGTTATGCCGTGCACAGCCCCGAATTGTTCGCTGGCGATCATATTCTCGATCTGGCAAGCAATGACGCAGATTATCAGGCGCATTCCATCGCTGAATTGAAACGCACGGTGGCTATAGCCGCCGAGTTGCGCCAGTATTTCCCCGCGACACCGAAACCGGTACTGGTACTCAATGCCGGAGGCTGGACACCACAGAATTTCCTGCCGGTTGAAATGCGCACAAAACTTTATGCCAGAGTAGCCAAAGCGCTGGATAAAATCGACTTGAGTACTGTGCAACTGGCCATTCAGACCATGCCCCCTTTTCCCTGGCACTTCGGGGGGCAGAGCCACCATAACCTTTTTGTCGATCCGGATGAAATCGCGGCATTCTGCGAAAAAACCGGCCATCGTATCTGTCTCGATGTTTCACATTCCATGATGGCCTGCAACTATTACCAGTGGGATTTCAATACATTTCTCAAGAAGGTGCTGCCACATACCATCCATCTGCATATAGTGGATGCCAAGGGAGTGGATGGTGAAGGGGTACAGATCGGCCATGGCGATGTAGACTTCACCCTGCTGCGTGATCAGTTGAACCAATTTGCTCGCGGAGTGCAGTTCATACCTGAAATCTGGCAGGGTCACAAAAACAAGGGAGAAGGATTCTGGTCGGCATTGGCATTTCTTGAAAAAACGGGCCTCTAGACGGATTCAAAGCAGGTCCAGGACTGGCAATAATTGTTCCCTTTGACTCCCGAATATTTAATAATGGCGCAATACCCCAAGTAAATCGCCTGCTGGTTTCCTAGGCTCCTTACTGCCAACCTATTCCGATCTGACCGAACATGGCCGCTACTTCTGCTTCAACCCTGATCATCCCCGTCGAGAACCAGGTACGTGAGCTGGATGCAAAGCTCCTGCTGGCTTGCGTAGCGGCTGAACGCGGGTTTCCGGTGATCATAGGCTCACGTGCCTTTGTTCATTTTGAAATCGCATCACTACCACGCGGCATCTATCTGGCAAAAAGTATGCGCAGCCTGAGTAATTCCATGTTCAGGATCATTCGGATGCTCGGGCACGAAATCGTTGCCTGGGAAGAGGAAGCGCTGGTTCACCCGCCAGCCGACACTTATTACACACTGCGACTCTCTCCCACTACGATCAGGAATGTTTCCCATATTTTTGCCTGGGGCCAAGAAAACATCGATCTGCTTCAGCACTATCCGCAATTTCCGGAAAATCTGCCTGTTCACCTGACCGGAAATCCACGCGGGGATATCCTGCGGCCGGAAATGCGCGCCTATTTTGCGGCAGAAGTAGAACGTCTACGTAATCTTTACGGTGATTTCATTCTGATCAATACCAATTTCACCGACGTCAATCCTTTCATCCCCAATATCGGCCTGTTCATTCCGGCAAAGGATGGGGACAAAAAATCCCGGCGCGGACAAGCTGGGATTGGTATGAGTGAAGAATTTGCCGAAGGTCTGTGGCACCACAAGAAAGCCATACTGGAAGATTTCAGGCAGCTCATCCCAGCGTTGGAACAGGCATTCCCAAATGTCACAATCGTGGTACGGCCTCATCCAAGTGAAAACTTTCAGGTTTATCACGATATCGCTGCTCGATGCCAGCGCGTAAAAGTCACGAACGAAGGCAACGTCATCCCTTGGCTTCTAGCCTCGAAAACAATGGTGCACAACGGCTGTACCACTGGCTTGGAGGCCTACGCCCTGGGAGTTCCGGCCATTTCCTATCTTGCAACTTTCAATGAATATTACGACTACGATTTCCAGGGCCTGCCTACCCGGCTGAGTTATCAGTCATTCAATTTCAGCGAGCTCCAGGATACCCTGTCCCGAATTCTGAACGGCGATCTGGGTGCACCAGAAGGTGAAGAACGCAAGGCACTCATCGATTACTATCTGGCGGCACAGAACGATCGTCTCGCATGTGAACGTATCATTGATGTACTGGAAGAAAGCGGCTATAGTCAGTCTCAACCACCGGCAAGCGCCGCTCCGGTGTATCTGGCGGGATGGGCTCTTGCGAATCTCAAAGCCACGCTGACCCAGCTGAATATGCGTCGCCCCGGACCGAACCGGCTTTCTTACCACGATCACCGTTTTCCCGAAATTCCGGTTGAACAGATCGAACAGAAAATTGCACGATTCGGCAACCTGCTGAATCGTTTCGATTCCATCAAAGTAAAACAGCACTCGCGCCATCTGTTCAGAATAAACGGCTGACGATCAGCAGGATGAAATCATCACTGAATTTCTTCTGAAGAAATATCCAGCTTTTTTCCGGTCAATCTCTGCAAGTGGGAGTCGGCATCACTGCCTTGATTCAACCCTGATCAGCTATCGGATCACGCCAATCAGCAGCAGCGATTGAGCCTGCCCTTACTACCATAACGTGCTTCCATGCGTTCACGAAAGAATTCCTCTTGCGACATAATCGTCTGTTCAGGATGTGCACTTCTCATGTGCTCGACATAAACGCTATATTCCGGCACACCCACCATCAGGCGCATACTTTGCGCAAACCGTTCCCAAAGGTGGTTCATTTGATTATTGATCATGATGGTTTCTCCCGATTATTTCTCAATTGACGCATAAACTGGTAACAGTTCGAACGGCATTTCCCGAGTTGTCGGATGATGGATGACACGTGCCTGCAGAATGGTTCGAATACCGAACATCAGTATGCTGATGAGCACCGCTATGAACAGTGCCGTCAACGTAACGTTGATATAGTCGTTGAATATAACCTGTTGCATTTGTCCGATCGACTTGGCAGGTGCCAGCACGATATCTTGTGTCACTGCCTCCTGATATTTTTCCGCATGAGCGAGAAAACCGATACGCGGATTATCATGAAATATTTTTTGCCAGGCGGCAGTCAGCGTACAAATGCAAACCCATACTGCCGGAATCACTGTAATCCAGGCAAAGCGATCGAGCTTCATCCTGAACAACACACATGTGCACAGAATCAGTGCGATACCGGCAAGCATCTGGTTGGCGATTCCGAACAGCGGCCACAGGGTATTGATACCCCCCAACGGATCGATCACGCCCTGATACAGGAAATATCCCCAGCCGGATACACAGATACCCGTAGCGATCAGGCTTGCAATCAGCGAATCGGTCTGTTTCATCGCTGGAATGAATGAACCAAGCAGATCCTGCAACATAAAACGCCCGGCGCGCGTTCCCGCATCAACCGCCGTCAGAATAAACAATGCTTCAAATAAAATAGCAAAGTGATACCAGAATGCCATCATTGCAGTATCACCGATCACTCCCGACAGAATCTGCGCCATACCCACCGCCAGCGTTGGCGCACCGCCCGTTCGTGAGATAATGCTGTGTTCACCGACGTTCTGCGTAGTTTGTGTGATCATTTCCGGAGTGATATGGAACCCCCACTGGGAAATAGTTTGTACAGCTGATTCCACCGTAGTACCGATGATCGCCGCTGGACTATTCATGGCAAAATAAATACCGGGCTCAAGTGCTGCTGCGGCAACCAGCGCCATGATCGCGACAAACGATTCCATCAACATCGCGCCGTAACCAATGAAACGTGCATCAGTTTCATTCTGTATCATTTTGGGTGTAGTACCGGATGCGATCAACGAATGGAAACCGGAAACCGCACCACAGGCTACTGTCACGAACAGGAACGGAAACAGATCACCCGACCAGACCGGGCCGGAGCCATCAATAAATTGTGTCAACGCAGGCATTTTCAATTCCGGTGAAAGAATAATGACACCGATTGCCAAACCAACGATTGTGCCAATTTTAAGAAAAGTCGACAGATAATCGCGTGGCGCCAGCAATAACCATACCGGCAATACTGAGGCAATAAAGCCGTAGCCGATCAATACCCAAGTCAGTTGTTCACCGGTTGCCGAGAACACCGCTGCCCATGCAGGGTCCTCCTGAACGTACTGGCCGGCTACAATCGATAAAATCAGCAGCGTAAATCCGATCAGCGATATTTCAGCAATCGCACACGGCCGAAAATAACGCGAATAAATCCCCATGAACATTGCGATAGGAATCGTCGCCGCAACGGTGAATGTTCCCCATGGTGATTCAGCCAGCGCCTTGACGACGATCAAGGCCAACACGGCGAGCAAAATCAGCATGATAAAGAACGTACCAAACAGCGCGATCATGCCGGGAACATGCCCCAGCTCGGATTTGATCAAATCACCGAGCGACCGGGCGTTACGCCGCATCGATATGAAAAGTACGATGAAATCCTGTACTGCGCCGGCAAATACAACGCCGGCAAGCAACCACAGCATACTCGGCAAATATCCCATCTGTGCCGCCAGAATCGGCCCAACCAACGGCCCGGCTCCTGCAATTGCAGCAAAATGATGGCCGAACAGCACATATTTATTGGTCGGTACATGATCCAGCCCATCGTTATACCTATATGCTGGAGTCATACGCGTTGCATCCAGCTTTAATACCCGCCTGGCAATGAACTGACTGTAGAAACGAAAAGCGATCAAATACACACATACTGCCGCAATGACAATCCAGATTGCACTGATCGATTCACCCCGGTTGAGGGCAATGACACCGAAGGCTACTGCACCCAACAGGGAAAACAGTAACCACCCTATCCACTTGCTTAACTGATTCATAAAACTACCTCTGATAAAAAAACCGATACTCGTTAAATTTCTGAAAACTTTATACGCAGATTCACAACACTATCAATCATGTAAAGTTTTGACTTCTTTACCGTGCAAATCCAGCAGCATAATCTTTCAACATATCAGCCATTCATTTAGTATCGACAGCGACATTTTTCCGTCATATCACTCTTCCTAGATTCCAATTTTATATTTCACGCTACTGAGAAACTTTTCTTTTTTCTACAGGTTACGCCATTGGTATTGCACCTCAAAAATTTTCATACCGGATTTATCGGTGGTGAAACCCACACCTGATCTGGTGTGCTGCAAACATTTTTATTGACTCGGCAATTTCCTGCTCAGGTATTATTCCTCATAGGAAATACCGGTGAACATTAAGATGGACAAAAAATCAAGCGCTGGCCCAGCCGGCTTTAGTGATAGAAATCATCCAGAGCAAGGAGACGGTAGCTGCTAAAGCCAATCGGCAGGTTGACCTACCGCCCTCAGAGATTGAGGACTAGCTTGATCAAGCCAAGTTTGGCATGGAGAACGCCTTATTCCAATTCTCGATATAAATAAAAATAATTATATTGATAATATGATTAATTTACAGTATGTTATATGATTTCATAATTTCTGTTTCTATCTGTAATTGGAATTAAAGGCCAAGCCGGAGGATGTTCGGCAGCAGTTGAACCAGCCGATCAAGAATTTCCAGGAAGCCTATAGTGAAGCAATGCTGGAATCGTGTGCTCGAAAAAATTGGATCCCTGTTAGGCAAGGATCAGGTATGATCGCAACAATCCGTCAGAGACTGCAGGAAGAAGGTTATTTCGTCTCGATAAGCAAGCTCTGCCAAGAGAGTGGTTGGGTATTCCTCGGTGCACGCTGTATTACTACCCAATCAAGGCCCTACCCAAGGTGCAAAGGCAGCCCCCGCCTGGAAGTGCCAATCAGCCGTTACGGATCGCTTCCAGATACCGTTCCTGCTGAGATCCGATAATGGACTCGTTTTTACCAATCGGAACTACATCCGGGTGGTAAGGAGCTACGGATTGAGGCAGGAGTTTGTTACGCCGCATGCCCACAGCAGAATGCATAGTCAAGCGCTTAGATCCGGACATGGAAAGACACTGTGTGCACGCTTCGTAACCTTGCAACACGCGATGCGGTATTAGCTATTGGGTCCACTTTTACAGCTACCGGCAGCCTCCATTAAGCGCTCGATATGAAAACACTCGCTTGAAGCCTACGCAAACGCGTATGAGCCAGCAGCTTAACCTCAGCAGAAAAGACTAGGTCATTTTACACTAAAGTACAAAACTTACCGGACAGCCTTTAATCAAGTAATATCAGCTGTCCGATAAACTACAGTAACTAGACAAAAGAATTTCTATAAGTGCCAGATTTGATCAATCTGCTTTCGTTTCAGTCAAAACAGCTTCTTCTTGAACACTTACTTGATCACCCAGTCGTTTAAGTATTCCAGCTCCTATACCTTTTACGTTAGCCAATTCTTCCACTGACTTGAACATTCCATGTTGGTTTCGATATTCAATTATTGCTTTTGCTTTAATTGGACCTAACCCTTTTACCGATTCAAGGTCTGCCTGACTAGCTGTATTGATATCTACCCCAGCTAATACCGACAAATTAAATCCAAAAAATACGACAAGAATCAGAAAAATCTTTTTCATTTCAGAATCTCCTCAGAAATTAAAAAAATAAAGCTTCCGGATTTCTCAACTTGGGCTTTTTTTGGCCAGATGTAATACACGCTAACCAAAAAACTGGCATCGGCATTTTTTCTACTGACTTTAGCCTGACGTATAAAAATTATCGGTAAGAAGGAATTGTGAAAATGGGAAAGAGGCGCAGGCAAGAAAATTCACCTCGGCAAACCGGCGAGAGTGATTTTAGGCGAATAGCGTTCAGATCGGACACCGTAACCGGAAGGATTTATATCTAACCTGAGTTCGGGATAAGAAAAGAGAGGATGAACGCCAGGCTTTTTGCGTAAGATTATGTTTCTGCAAACAAATCAATCGCATTCAGGAGGCGCTCATGGACAGTTTAACTGAACTTTTTTGTCTCATAGATGATTTCTGCCACCAGTTCGAGCCTGCTTTAGAGCATCATCTTCTGGAAGCCGGGATAAAGAAGCGCAAGCGCTGCAGCGGGTTGAGTTTGTCGGAGTTGATGACCTTGACCGTTCTGTTTCATCAGTTGCGCTTTCGCCAGTTCAAGAGTTTCTACCTGGTTTACGTATG
>OBJA01001232.1_pt1 | contig 18367 bp, 10 predicted proteins | sample 1519751 | NCBI WGS metagenome assembly OBJA01 (sample SAMEA3881238, study PRJEB22517) | soil metagenome | biome: lake sediment; feature: soda lake sediment; material: sediment, water from around vicinity | place: India | collected 2013-12-23 | depth 3 m
TGTCTTCCCATTTCCCAAAGCGGATGAGATCATTTCGGCGCCATCCTTCGAAACACAGTTCACGTGCGCGTTCATCCAACAACCCGTTAAGATCGATTGATGTAAATTGAGATGCTTTTGCCCTTGTGCGAACCATATTTACTAAAGAAAGAGCTGTTTGCCCCATTGTAGGAGATGCTCCCCGCATGATTGCTTCTGCTTTCATCAGCAACACATCGGCATACCTTAAAACTGGAATATCATTGCTTTGATCGCGTGATGGAGAAGTAGCGTCAGGATAAAATTTGTTACAACGATAACCCTGCGTCCACCCGAGGTAGTCATCGCCAGTATCAAACTTATCCAGATTGCGGAACTCAACTGTTTTGGTAAATTCCAGTTGATAAGTAACAACCCCGTTGGGATCGCTCCCGCTGTAACGGGCATCATAGCCTTTATTTGTCGTCGTATACATGATAGGGGTACCATCTGAAAGATACTGCTTTCCGGTCAACCAAATTTGTTGACGGACATCCGTATCGTCGATAGTAAATTTATCATAAAACTCAGGCCATGTCCTGATACAACCGGAAGGAGTAAATGGCAATCCGTATTTGGTGCGTAAAAGTTTATGCAGCCAGTAACGGGCCGGATAGTTTAGTTTAATGTTATTCCCATCATAAATAGCGGGGAAAAGTATGTCTTTGAACTGCGGCCCATTATCAGGATAAAATTCTTTCAGATAGTCGGCGTCCAAAGCAATGGTCCCGTTGGTTTGCGCTTCGGTAATGACAGCGTCACAGGCAGCCACGGCGTCGTTATATTTATCTGACCTTCCGGCATAAATTGGGGCATTCAAATATAACTTGGCCAATAATGCATACCCCATCCATTTGGTTGGACGTCCATACGTGGTTGTACCGGTGGCTCCGTTCAGATCAGGGATTGCCGCTTTCAGTTCCGATTCAATAAATTCGAAAACAGTAGCCCGTGCAACCCGTCCACCAACCTCAGCATCCTTGCCAAAAGTGGTTGTCAAAGGAACATCACCAAACATATCGATAGCCAAAAAATAATAAAAAGCTCTCATGGTACGGATTTCGGCAATCCCCATTTTCTGGAATCTGGATTCCTGCTGAGCTTCAAATAAAGGCAGGAGGCTATTGCACTTACTAATACCACTGTAACAACATTGCCAAGCTTCTCTGATAAAGCGTTGATCAGCAGTCCACGTATGGTGGTGATGGTTGTAATAACGACCGGCATCATACCAGTTTCCTCCATTCGCAGTCAGTACCATTCCATCACCGGTACATTCCTGACAAAACCAAATTCCCTGCATATAATACTGGCTCAGGTTGGTAAAAATCGGACCTTCTATCACTACAAAATCCTCTTCAGTGATCGGGAAAATATCGGGGGTCAATTCGGATACAACCGGTGTATCAAGGTCAGTACAACCCATTAAAAGTAAAAATGATAAAGCAATGGAAGTAACCAAGCTTTGAATTTTATATTTTTTCATAATCTTTATTTTTACTTCGATTAAAAATCAACATTCACTCCAAAAATAAATGTCCGTGTTTTAGGATAGAAATTGTCATTATCAATACCTGGCGTTAATCCACCCATATATACTTCAGGATCAAGCCCCTTGTAGCCGGTGATGACAAATGCGTTATTTACCGACGAATATATTTTCAGGTTTTTTATAGTCGGAACTTTATTCATTTTGAACGAGTAAGCTAATGTAACATTGTCCAAACGGATATAGTCTCCTTTTTCGAGGTATCTTGACGAAGAATAGTGGGCACGATCGTCGTTAATCGGTTCGTCCCATGTCATCCTGGGCATATTGTAATGGGTTGCTTCTGCCGGATAGTTCAGGTCCGCACGCGTTACATTCAATATTTTGTTTCCGGTAACACCACGGAATAAAAAGTCGAGGCTTAAATCTTTATATGAAATTGAGTTATACCATCCTCCTGTCGCCTTAGGCTGGGCATTTCCCAGATAGAAATGATCATTACTCGAAGGATTAGATGTCAGAGAACCATCGGCGGTATAAAATTGGGAAATACCGGCTTCACTATGTCCTGCATATTTCCAAATCCAGAATTGTCCGATTGGGTATCCTTCTTCAATAATCTGAACATAATTTCCAGACTGTCCATGTTCACCAACACCTGCCATCTTAATATACTCCAGGTTGAAGTCTTCATTTGACAGTTTGTTTAAGTTATTTTTGTTAAATGAAACGTTTAATGTTGTATTCCAAATAAGATTTGAGCTTTTGACCGGAATAGCACTGACAGATACTTCCCATCCTTTATTTTCCATTTCACCAACATTGGCAAGCAATGAAGGAATATAATATTGCGAAGCAGGGACTGAATATCCAAAAAGCATATCTTTGGTCAGTTTATCATACCATTCGACTGTACCACTTAACCTTCCTTTTAAAACAGAATAATCTAATCCAATATTTAATAACCCTGTGCTCTCCCACTTTAAATCAGGATTTTCATTTTGGCTCGGAGTAATTGATGTAATAAATGAACCATTGCTGTAAAATTTTCCACCGGCTCCATAACGTAACCGTGAAATCAATGGGTCAAAGCCCAGGGAGTTCCCACTGATCCCATATCCTGCCCTCAATTTCAGGTTATCAAACACTTGCTGGTTTTTCAGGAATGATTCTTCGGATATGCGCCAACCAACAGAGGCTGACGGGAAAGTCCCCCAACGATTGTTTTTCCCGAATGCAGAAGATCCGTCACGACGAATAGTCGCCTGAAGCAGGTATTTGCCAGCAAATGAGTAATTGATACGGGCATAAGCTGATATCATTCGCAGGGTTAAAATTGCAGTAGATCCATAGTCAACAACATATCCTAATGCGCCACTACCCATTCCCAGATTATTATAACTAATCTGATCCGAGATGAAGTTTTTGTTTGTTGACTGAAAACCGTTCCCCGTAACATCTTCCTGCCAGGAGTACCCTGCTAATAATTTGACATCATGTTGGTCAAAGGTTTTCCCATAGGTTAAAAATGATTCCAATAGTTTCTTTTCAGATTCATATGAGTTACGAACGGCCAACCCATTTTGACCTTGGGCCAGCGATGATTCTTTCCCATAATAAACTCTTCCGTTTGACTGACTGTTTTGATAAGAAGCATTCAGTTCATAATCAAGGCCTTTTGAAATATTAAATTGTACCTGTGCTGTCCCCAATATGGTTTTATTCCGGTTATTGGCATCGTTTTGGTCAAGCAGTGCAACGGGGTTTTTTGCACCAGGATGGGCAAAATTTTCATTGTATTTCCCATTTTCATTTTTGATACTAACTGTCGGTAAATAGTTAATCATGTTCAAGAGAAAATCACGATTCCCGTTAAGCGAAGCGCCATCGGTATTGCTTGATGGAAGAATCTGTGAATCAGAAATATTTGCGGTAACTGTTAACCCGACTTTTAACCGATCGTTAATTGCTTTTTGTTTTACGTTCGTCATTAATGAAAGACTGTTAACACCTGTTTCCTTAATAACTCCCTGTACCTCTTTGTATGTGAGACTCGAAAAATAAGTCGTTTTATTTGTGCCGCCACCTATAGAAAAATTGTTATTATGCGAAATTCCCATACGGGTAACCTCGTCCATCCAGTTGGTACTGGCATTGTCCTCGTCTTCAGGAGAAACACTCAAATTATTTTTCGACAGGAAAGAACGATATTCATCAGCAGACATCATATCAATTTTATTTGAAATTGTTTCAAAACCAACATAACCGTTGTATGAAATTTTCGCATTGTTCTCTTCCCCGCGTTTGGTAGTGATGATGATAACGCCATTGGCAGCCTTCGATCCATAAATTGCAGTTGCTGAAGCATCTCTCAGGACATCAATAGAAACAACATCGTCTAGCGAACTGATTATTCCTCCCGGAACCCCGTCAACAACATAAAGGGGTTGCTGGGCAGCACCTGCACGTAATGTGGATGGACCACGGAGCATAACAGCAGTTGCCCCTGTCGGATTCCCATCCTTAGTTATGTTTAATCCGGGAACTTTACCTTGTAGCATCTGCATAATGTTTGTATGTGTTCCTACATTGAAATCTTTTGCATTCACTGTAGTGATTGAACTCGTCAGGTCTTTTTTCTTGACAGAGCCATAGCCAATGGCCACCACTTCTTCCAGGCCAATGGCTTCCTCTGCCATCACTACGTTGATGTTTGTTTTTCCTGCCGCTGACACTTCCTGTGTTTTCATCCCCACAAATGAAAACACCAAAACCGCATTACTGGCAACATTTGACAAGGAATAATTTCCATCGCTATCAGTAATGGTTCCTTGGGGTGTACCTTTTATCACTACAGTTACTCCCGGAAGCGGCGTTCCGGATGAATCGGAAACCTTGCCAGAGATTGATTTTGTCTGTTGGCTTGAATTTGCGTTTCGGCCATCGGCGTTCCGGATAACGACATAACGGTTGAGAATTTCATAGCTTACATTTCCAGGCAACACTTCATTTAAAATTTCTGTCAATGTTCCTTTGGTTACATCGATCTTAATTTTTTGACTTGGATCGAAGTTAGAACCGGTGAAAGCAAAGCTGAATTCGCTTTGTTCTTCAATTTTCGCGAACAATTCACCGTAGGAAATCTCAGAAAAGTTCAAGGTCAGGCGGGTGGTTTGTGAGTATAAACTCGCGGAAGCCAACATCGTTGTCGAAAACAAAATAATCATCGTTAGTTTCATAACTCTCAACATTTTTAGCATCAGAAGATTTTTGCTCCCCGATATAAAAGGTTTCGTTTTTTTCGCTTCGCGCAAATTATTTGCACTTCGCAAAACACAAAAAACACCAAATAAATGTGGGTTTTGCTCTCCCTTAATCGTAATTTTCATAAATTTGACTTGTTTTTACATTAATAAAATTCAGACAGTTTTTCGGGCAAGATCGGCGCAAACGATTTTGCCCGTTTTTTACACTTCTTATATTTCTTTTTATTTCATAATCTTCACTTTTTTTGCCTCGATGTCATATTTAAATCCTCCGGCTTTTGACATTACCTGAAGCACATGTTCAAGCGTTTCATATCGTTCAAACTTTGCCGTAAAGGTTTCTGTTGTAAATAGAGCAGGGTTGTAGTCAAACTCAACATCATACCACTTTCCCAGGTCGTCAATGACCTGATCGAAAGCCTTTAACCTGAATACGAGCCGCTCATTTTTCCATGCAAGCTCATCAACTTCGCTAAATGACTGAATAATAATCTCAGATTTATCTTTTTTATAAACAAGTTGTTGCCCCGGGACCAGTACTTCGGAACCTTTTTTATATCTCACTTCTACAGAACCACTGATCAGGGAGGACTTAATGATAGGGCATCCAGGGTAAGATGAAATTGAAAAAGATGTCCCCATGGCTTTTGTAGTGATATTGCCTGACGAAACTTCAAAAGGAAGTTCTTTGTTGTTGATTACCTCAAAATAGGCTTCCCCTTCCATTTTCACATTCCTGTTTTTTATGCCATAATTTAACGGATAGCTTAATTGAGTGTCAACGTTTAGCCATACTTTGGTCCCGTCAGGAAGGATTAAACTGGTCTGTTCACCTTTTTGCGTGGCGAGGGTCAAGAACTTGTCCGAATCAGCCCGGTTAATATAAAAATAGAGCGAGGCGACTAAAAGCGGGACAAATAGAACGGCAGCGGTCTTGGATAAAATGTAAATCACTTTTTTCAACCTTTGTTTCGTCGATTGCTTCCTGATCTGTTTCCTGATTTCCTCAAACTGCAGGCTTACCGTATCTGGTTCAGCATGTTGCCATTTATTTTCCAGCCAATAAGCGATTTCGTGTTTCTTGTCTGAATCATCAAATAAACTTTCCAGTAAAATAACCTCTTTATCGGTCATCCTTTTACCCGTGATAAATTTTTCAAGAAGCTTGTCAGATATTTCGTTCATCCTTCAAAATTGTAAGTACAAACCCGTTTACGTTTGAACACAATCCTTCCGTGCCCAAAGTTGATTTTTTTTGAAAAATTTTATTGATGTAGATAGCACCAAACGATAAGCCCCAAATAGTGCTTCATTTCGATATGAAAAAAAGCCAATGCTTTTCGCATTTGCGAATCGACTGTATTTTCGGAAACATTGAGTTTTTCAGCAATTTCTTTATAGGTAAGTCCCTCTAAGCGGTTCAGTTTGAATATCTCTCTTCTTTTTTCCGGTAACTTATTAATGAGGACAATGATCATTTCTTCCAACTCGGAATATTCCACGATGGTTTTGGTATCAAGATTGTTTTGTTGACTCTCACTCAGCTGACGGCAAAGGCTCTCCAAATATTTTTGCTTGTGCAATCTTTTTCTCATGATATCGATTACCAAATTCCTGGCTATTGCAAAAAGGTACGTCTCAAAATTTTTGTCCGGCTGAATGAATTTTCGCGTTGACCAAAGCTTTAAATATACATCCTGCATAATGCTCTCTGCATCCTCATCTTTTGGTAAAGCTTTTTTAAGAAAGCCTTTCAGCTTGCCTTTAGTCAGGTGAAAAATTATTTCACATTCGTGCTCACTTCCTGAGATGAATTTTAAAACAAGCTCCCTTTCAATATTTATGTCAGACGCTTTCAACGTTTAAAAATTAAAAAGGTAAGTCAACTCCAAATGTTATAACTTTTCATGATTAAAACAAATCCTGATTCAAAGTTTGTGAAATTCGGCTGGCTAAAAAATAAGGGTTTTATCACCGCAGCAAAATAAAGAAATAACAACCCTCATTTCATTTTGAAAACAAAGATATATTGCAAGGATAAAAGTTTTCTGCAACAATTTTCTCCCAACTTCAATTTGAATTTTTTATTCGGGAGTGATATGCCATTAATCCGCCAACAAGCCAGTGGACTAAACTTTTCCCCCTTTTTTCATGGTTAGCTGGGGTTTGGTTGTGATGGCGAATTTATATTTGTCGCCCCGGTAAAACGATTTTTCCACCTCAACGATACGGCCATCGTTACAGAAAATGGCGCCATCGAGAATAAAAACCGCAAGCGGAATTTCGTTTTCAAAATAATTATGCGGGTCGCCCGGATGTACAATAGAACTGCCTAAGGTTCGTTCGACACTGTCGAGCACCAGGTGATATTTTTCTTCATAAATCTTGATTAGTGACTGCTCAAGATCCAGCAAATTGATTTTTGGGCAAATTGACATGGAAATAAAACGTGTTTCATCTTTCAGCAACTGATCGTCGGCATAACGCAGACGGTGGATTTTCAGTACCGGCCCCTCCATAATAAAATGCCGGTTGTTGATCAGCGAAGAAATGCCTTCTTCCAGGATGACTTTCTCCAGAATAATATTTTTTGGAGTGAAACCTTCTTTGATCAGGTTGTTGCTGAAACTTTCCTTCATCGCATGAAAAGAACCAAGCACACGCGTTAGGTGCTTGTCCTCGGAGCGGTTGAGCACAAAGGTGCCTTTCCCTTTTATCCGGTTAGCCCACCCGTTCAATTCGATCTCCAACAAACTTTTTCTGGCTGTTGTGTTGCTTATTGAATACATTTTAATCAGCTCATTTTCAGAAGGTATTTTGTCGCCGGGCTGTAATTCTCCCGACTCGATCTTCTGAATGATTTCCTTGCTGATCGCTACATATTTCGGAGCAGTTCGCTTCATATGTTTTATAACAAGTATGATTTATGGTGACAAAATAACGATATAATTTGCACAATTAAAAGACATGACTATTTTTGTCAAAAGAAAACACTTAGTGCGTTAACTGATGAAAAAAAACGATACAAGCTGGATTCCCTGGATTATTGTGATGATGGCCTTTTTTGCAACGGCCCTGAGTTTCCTTGACAGGCAGGTCCTTTCGATCTCAATCATCACAATTAAGGAAGATTTTCATATTTCGGATGTTGAATATGGCTTTATCAATACCGGATTTTTGATTAGTTATGCCATCATGTTTACCTTGGGTGGAATCCTGATTGACCGTTACGGAAGCCGAATCGGGCTTGGATATTCGGTGGGTATCTGGTCATTTGCTACTATGCTGCATGCTTTTGCCAACAATGCTTTCCATTTCGGGCTTTATCGGTTTCTGTTGGGAGTAGGCGAAGGAGGCGCTTTTCCCGGCGCAATCAAAGCCGTTGTGGAATGGATTCCGAAAAACAAGCAGGCCCTGGCAAACGGGATTGCAATCGGGGGGTCGGCAATCGGCGCGGTGATTGCCCCTCCGCTCTGCGTGCACCTGATCCGCATTACCGGCTGGAGAGGCGTGTTTGTTGTAACCAGCATTATCGGCTTTGTTTGGTTGGCAGCCTGGCTGTTATTGCCGAAAAGAAAAAAGGTTGAACTTGCAGAAACGACGCTGGCCGAAAAGCCGGCTGCCCGTGTCCGGCCAAAACTAATGTCGCTATTAAAGATCAGGGAAGTCTGGGTTTTTATCGGGATCCGTTTTTTGCTCGATCCGATCTTTTATTTCTACATGTTCTGGATACCCAAATTTTTAAATGAATCGCGAGGCGCCGATTTGGCACAGATCGGCAGTTTGTTTTGGATTCCGTTTATGGCTTTGGGAATATCGAATATATTGGGCGGATGGCTGTCTGATAAAGTGTTGAAAAGAACAGCCAGTCTCGACAAAGCCCGCAAAAGCGTGATGGGAATAGCAGCCCTTTTGACCATGCCGGCGATACTGGTGCGGTTTATCCCTTCGGTAGAACTTGTTATCGTGATTATGGCGGTGGCTTTTTTTGCTCACGGATTGTGGATTACCAACTACATCACGGCCATCAGTGACATTTTCGGGAAATCGGCTACTTCAACCATTGTGGGCTTTTCCGGATCGGCCGGGGCCTTGTCGTCGCTGATCATTAATCCGGTGATGGGGCTGATCATTATGAATTATTCTTATGATCCGTTGTGGGTCTATGCCGGTTCAATGTATCTGATTTGCTTTATCGGCTTTGCAGTTTTTATCCCGAAAATAAAAGCTTCACCGGCAATTGCGTAATAAAGTTTGAACCTTTGGTGAGCGGAGAAAAGAATTAATAAAAATGAACGAAATAAAACATTCACTATATCTTAAATTGCTTAGTGCGTAAAGAAACTAAAAAATAGCGTTATGATGGACACGAAGTTAGACAAGCAAGACCTGCTGAAGCTGCAAAAGACAACTGCCCGGATTGGAGTGTTCGGTGTTGGATACGACAAATACTGGGATCAGTTTCCCGGTTTGCTGGAGGAGCTGATGCAAAAACATGAGGTAATTCTTCAGAAATTTTCAGGTAAAGAAGTTAGCGTGCTGGATTTTGGCATGGTCGACAATCCGCAGAAAGCCTATCAGGTAGTAAAACAACTGGAAGCTGCCAACCTCGACTTGATTTTCTGCAACATGCTGACCTATGCCACTTCAGGAACTTTCGGCATAATCATTAAAACCATTCAGATTCCGATTGTTATGGTTGCCCTTCAACCCCGAAAAGCATTGGACTATTCCCAGGCATCAACTTACATGCAACTGGCAAACGATGATATTTGCGCCATGCCCGAGTTTGGCGCCACAGCCGTGCGCATGGGCAAAAAAGTACCGGATGTAATTATCGGCACGCTTTACGATGATTCCGAAGTGGATGTCCAGTTGGATGAATATTGCCGGATTGGCAAAGTATTGCACAGCCTGAAAAATTCTAACCTCGGACATCTGGGGCACCCGCTCAATTCCATGCTCGACATGCACACTGATGCGACCATGCTGACTTCCTTTTTCGGTAGTCATATCACCGAATGTGAGGCCAACGAAATTGTTGCCTGTTACGATAGAATAACAGAAAAAGAAATCGCGGTGGCCAGTGAAACCATCCTCGGCTTTTTCAATACCCCGGATCCGGTTTCCGATCCCATTTCGATGAAACTACAGGATGAGGATTTGCGGGTGGCAGCCCGGGTAAGTGTCGCACTGACACATTTCATAGAAGAAAAAGGGCTGGACGGGCTGGCCTATTATTATGATGGTCCGGAAGACAGCGTGGAGCGGATGGTGATGAGCAATCTGATCGTCGGAAATTCACTGTTGACTTCAAATGGTTTCCCGATGTGCGGCGAGTCGGACCTGAAAACTTTGGTGGCGCTGATGATTATGAACCGGCTGGGCATTGGCGGAAGTTTTGCTGAATTCCACCCGGTAGATTTTAATGAAGGATTTGTTTTGGTCGGACATGACGGCCCGCACAACATTGCTATCGCCGATGGCAAGCCTGTTTTGCGAAGCCTTAAAAAATACCATGGTAAACCCGGACACGGCGCCGGTGTGGAATTTAAAATTAAGGAAGGGCCAATCACCATGCTCTCCATTAATTCAACCTACGACGGTAAATTCAAATTTATTATTGCTGAAGGCGAATCAGTGAAAGGACCGATCCCTCCCACCGGAAACACCAATACTCGGGGCTTTTTTAAACCCGATATCAAAACTTTCCTGACCCGTTGGATCAGCGAAGGGCCGACTCACCACTTTGCGCTGGGCATTGGTCACCACGCCAAAACCATCGAAAAGGTAGCCAAATACCTGAATATTGAATCAGTAATCATTCGCCACAACTGATAATTATGAACCAAAAAAAGATCTCAATCTTATGAAACTAAATCAAAACGTTGCAAAAGGTCTGCTTGATAAGCTGATTTTTATACTACTGTTTACCTTTTGCTTTTCAACAATCACGATTGCCGGTGAAACGGTATTGCCGGCCGGGACCCTTCAGCCTCAATCGATTAAAGGGCTGGTTTCAGACAAAGACGGTGGCCCGCTGCCGGGCGTTACCGTTGTCGTAAAAGGAACCACCCAAGGCACCGTAACCGATGCCTCGGGAAAATATTCCATTTCGGTGGCGGGCAAAGATGCCACGCTGGTTTTTTCATTTGTAGGGATGACTACTCAGGAAGTTCCTGCCAATGGCCGCACAAACATCAATATCACCTTGCTTGAAGACATCAGAAGCGTGGATGAAGTGGTGGTTGTGGGATACGGAACTTTGCGAAAAACGGACCTGACCGGTTCGGTTGAGTCGGTTAAAATGAATGAAATGCAAAAAGCACCCGTTAAATCGTTCGACGAAAGTTTGGCCGGACGTATTGCAGGTGTTACTGTAGGCGGAAATGATGGACAGCCAGGTTCGAATAACAACATCGTTATTCGCGGCGTGGGGTCGATCACCGGATCAACGGCGCCTTTGTATGTGATTGATGGCGCTCCAATGGAGGACTCATTCGCAAATACGCTTAATCCCAGCGATATTGAGTCGATCAATATCCTGAAGGATGCTTCGGCAACTGCAATTTACGGTGCCCGGGGAGCAAACGGGGTTGTTTTAATTACAACAAAACGAGGGGTCAAAGGCGCGCCGGTTGTGACCTACAATGGTTACTACGGGTTTTCCATTCCTCCCAAACCGATTGATCTGATGGGAGCTTATGAGTTTGTAAAATACCAGGCTGAGCTGAATCCAAATTATGCCAACAACGTTTATTTTATCAACGGAAAGACGCTCGAAGATTACAAAGATGCCAAAAGCATCGACCTGCAGGATCAAATGTTTCAGCAATCACCGGTGCTTAATCACGAAATCTCCGTTCGCGGAGGATCGGAAAACACCGCATACTCTGTATCGGGTAATGTGCTTGATCAGGCAGGGATTGCCATTAATTCGGGTTTTGAACGCTACCAGGGAAGGATTACCCTCGATCAAAACTTCAACAAAAAAATGAAAGCGGGAATCGATGCGACCTACAGCAGTGAAATTTCACATGGCGCGGTACTCACCCAATCGTCTGATTCATACACTTATGCCAACCTCAGTTTGCTGTATTCGGTTTGGGGATTCCGTCCGGTTTTAGGCGATAATGAAAACCTGCTGGATCAGATATTTGACCCGGCGATGCCGGCAACCGATTTCCGCGTAAACCCGATTCTTTCAGCAAAAAATGAGCTCAGGCGCACCAAGGTGAATAGTCTGCGGGCAAACGCTTACCTCGAATATAAATTCACGCCCCATCTGACGCTGAAATTGTCAGGAGGTGTGGCCAACATCATGGTCGAACGCCAGGGATTTTTTAACTCGCTGACCACGGCCGGAAATGAGCGGCGTGACCAGAAACAGAATGGCTTTATTTATTTCCGGCCCGTTAACAACTGGAACAACACCAACACGCTGACTTATAACAGGAATTTCGATAAAATCCACAACCTGAATATCGTCGTGGGAAATGTGATTCAGAAACAGCAGGATGGCGACTACGGTTTTTCAGCCATCCAGGTACTGAACGAAGGAACCGGAGTGGACGGACTGGATGAAGCGTCGGCCAACTTTGGCGTGTCGGGCAGTTCGCGCTGGTCGCTGGCATCTTTCCTCGGACGTGTTAATTACAGTTATAAGTCAAAATACATCGTAACAGGTTCGGCCCGCTACGACGGTTCGTCGAAGTTTGCGCCGGGCAACCGCTGGGGATTTTTCCCTTCGGGTGCTTTTGCCTGGAGAATGTCGGAAGAGGGCTTTATGAAGGAGATGGATTTTCTGTCGAATGCGAAACTCCGCCTGAGTTACGGGGCAACGGGAAACAACCGCATATCCGACTTTGCCTATCTTTCAACGATGGCGATCCCGCGAAACGGCGGTTATTCGTTCAACAACGGCGCTCCAAACCGGGGCGCGCTGCTCGAAAATTTCGGAAATCCCCGGCTGAAATGGGAAACCACCTACCAAACCAATATTGGTTATGATCTGGGTCTTTTTGAAAACCGCATCGATGTTTCGGCCGACCTGTACCGTAAAACTACGGAAGATGTTTTGCTGAACGCCAACCTGCCGTATTCAACCGGGCTGACTACCATTTATGATGTAGCCACCGCCTACAAAAACATCGGGAAAATCAGGAACCAGGGGCTCGAGATCACGATAAATACAGTAAACGTCAGGAAGAAAAACTTTGAATGGAGCACAAACTTCAATATCAGTTTTAACCAGAATAAGGTGATGGAGCTGAATGAAGGACAGAGTGCTTTGCTTCAGAATGTCAACTTTGATACCGATTTCAGGAATACCAGCCCTTACATTGCACAGTTGGATAAGCCGATCGGCCAAATGTACGGCCTGATCTGGGATGGGGTTTACCAGTATGAAGATTTCGATTTAATTCTCGGAAACTATATTCTGGAAGGAAATATTCCCACAAACGGGCAGGCCCGGGCAAACGTTCAGCCTGGCGATATCAAATATAAAGACATTAACGGCGACCTGGTGGTCAACGAGATGGACTTTACCGTCATCGGCAGAGGTTATCCCATCCACACCGGCGGTTTCAGCAACAGCTTCAGGTATGGCGGTTTTGATCTGAATATTTTCTTCCAGTGGTCATATGGCAACGATCTGATCAATGCCAACCGGCTGTTTTTTGAAGGTAATGCCAAACGGGTGGTTGCCCTGAACCAGTTTGCTGCCTACGAAAACCGGTGGACACCGGAAAATCCGAGCAACGAATATTTCCGCACTGCCGGGAAACGGGATACCTATTACAGCAGCCGCGAAGTGGAAGATGGCTCTTTCCTTCGCCTGAAAACAGTCTCGCTGGGCTATGATTTTAATCAGCAACTGATTGAAACGCTAAAACTGAAAAGCCTGCGCGTATATGCTTCAGCTCAAAACATGTACACCTGGACCAACTATTCGGGCCAAAACCCCGATGTCTCCACAAGGCATTCTGCCCTCACACCCGGTTTTGACTTTGCCGCCTACCCGCTGGCAACAACGATTACTTTCGGCATCAAAGCTTCATTCTAAAATCTGACGACTATGAAATTTAAATATGTATTATTAGCAATGATTATCGGCTTGGGAAGCTCTTCCTGTGAAGAATTTTTGGACACCAAACCGACCAATTTTATAGCGCCCACCTACGAAACCCTGGCTGAACTGGAGACCGGATTGGCCGGTGTGTATGACGTGCTGGGCAGCCAGGCCATGTATGGAGACGTAATTCCTTACTGGCTCAACGTGAGCACCGACCTGGAATATACCAACACCGGTCAGTTGAATACAACGGTTTACATTTACACGCCTGCCGATATGCAGGTAACGAACTTTTGGAAAACCCTTTATCAGGGAATTTATCGCGCCAATCTGGTGTTGGCCCGGGTGGATAATCCCAATCTGGATGAAACGGGCAGAAACAAAATTAAAGGACAGGCGCTGTTTCTGAGAGGATACTATTATTTTCTGCTCGCCAGCAACTACGGCGGTGTGCCTCTATTATTAACCGATCAGCCTGATATTAACAATGTAAATGTTCCGCGGGCAAGCCTTCGCGAAGTTTACAACCAGATTATCAGTGATATGACGCAGGCTGAACCTTTGGTGGCCGAAGCATCAGACCTCAACGGCGGTGGGCGGATCTCCCGTTCGGCTGTGCAGGGAGTTTTGGCACGTGTGCATCTCACCATGGCCGGTTACCCGCTAAACGATGCCTCGCAGTATGAAGAAGCGAAAAAGTGGGCGGCCAAAGTGCGCGATTCCGGCATGCACGAACTGAATCCGGATTATTCGGATATTTTCATCAACTACGCGAAAGATGAATACGATATCAAAGAAAGCATTTGGGAAGTTGAGTTTTACGGATTGTTGTCAAACTCTTCTTCCGAATATACCTATTACATCGGCGCAAGGGGCGGAATCCGCAGCGGCGATCTTGAAATCGGCTACAGCGCCGGTGCTGTGCTCGCCACCAAATGGCTGTACGATTTGTATGCAACAGACGATTTGCGGCGCGATTGGAGCATAGCGCCTTTTCTATATGTGGGCGTTCCTGGGGTGGCTACGCCAAATGCGGATTTATGGCGGCGGACGATGGGAAAATGGAGACGTGAGTATGAAGTTCAAACTCCGAAAGACCGGGTGGTTTCTCCCCAAAACTTTCCGATTCTCCGGTATTCCGATATCCTGCTGATGATTGCCGAAGCCGAAAATGCCATTCATAACGGCCCCACTGCCGAAGCCTATGAGGCGATCAACCAGGTTCGACGGAGAGCTTATGGGCTGATGCTTCCCAATCCTCCCGATCCGGAAGTGAATGCCGACCTGCCTGCAAGTATGTCAAAAGAAGAATTCTTTCAGGAAATTATCAACGAGAGGGGACGGGAGTTCTGTTTTGAAGCGATGAGAAGACCTGACTATATCCGCTGGGGAAGTTTCGTCACCCGGATGAAAGAATACAAAACCTGGGCACTGGCAAACGGCGCCGCAGCCGGACACGTGCTGGCCCAGGACAACATCTCCGACCGAAACTTGTTGTTGCCTATTCCTACTTATGAATTGTCGCTGAATAAAGCGATGACGCAGAACCCGGGTTATTAACTGTTAAAACACGAACAATGAAACGATATTTAGTAATACTGTTATTCGCTATTTCTTTAGCTGCCTGTGAAGACGTCATTGAAGTCGACACACCTGATTTTGAGGTGCAGGTAGAAAAGCTGACCTGGGAGGTTGGTGATACTGTAAAATTTCACTTTTCAGGAAATCCGGGGAACATTACCTTTTACTCAGGTCTTCCCGGCTCCGATTATAATTTCCGCGAACGGACGGTGCTGGAAGGCGGCGTTCCTCAAATCGACCTGATTACCCAATATGGAGGCGGCGGAACCCAAACCGAATCGTTGAGGCTGATGGTTTCGGACAATGTGACGGCAATGACCAAAGAGGGGATTTTGGCTGCCACCTGGACTGACATTACCAACCGCGGTGCAATCGCACCGAATACGACGATTACCCCATCAGGAACTATGAATGTTTCTGACCTGGTGGATGCCGAGAAGCCATTTTTCTTTGCTTTTAAGTTTGTGGGTCAAACCGATCCGGACCGGGCAGCCGGAAACTGGATTGTCCGCGGATTTAATGCAACAACGTTGACTACCGACGGACTTGCCATTCCCGTGGCTAATTTGCTGAACGCTGGCTGGCAGCCGTTTAGTATTAAAAATGACGCCAATGCCTGGTATTCAAGAAGCGCTCCCGGTATTCCTATCGTTGACCTGGTTGTTATCGGTGGAGGTAAAAATGCACCCGAAAGCGAAGACTGGTTTGTGACCAAACCGCTGTTTTTTACAAAAGTGCCTCCCGACACCGGCACACCGATCCAGAATATCGGAACCAGCGCGCTGGAAGGCTACGACTACATCTATAACCAGCCCGGAACATACACTGTAACTTTCCTGGCTTCCAATAATTCGGTCGATCAACACAAGGAGAAGATCGTTCAGTTTGAGCTGACTGTTACCGAGTAAGGCTTTAATGACCGGGGTGAAGCTGAACTGCACAGTCAGCTTTGCTCCGGTTTTTATAACCATTTTTTGCAACAATTCAGACCAAAACAATGACAAAATTTTTTAGCTGGTTCCTTTACCTTTTTCTTTTTGTATCCTGTTCCGGCGGCGGCGGAATTACCGACATCGATGAGCCTGATCCCGATCCTGTGCCCGATCCGGTTGTTATGGCCTATCCATTTGGCGTGAACCTTTCGGGAGGAGAGTTTGGTGGCATTTATCCCGGTGTGGATGGAACGAATTATGGTTATCCTACCTCAAAGGACCTCGATTATTTTAAATCGAAGGGGCTAACTCTCATTCGTTTCCCGTTCCGGTGGGAGCGTGTTCAACATGAACTGAACGGAGATCTTTACGCCATCGATCTGGGCAAAATGAAAACCTTTGTCAAAGCCGCCGAAGACCGCGATATGCCGGTGATCCTCGATATGCACAACTTTGCCCGCCGGTCGTTCGATGGAGGCGCTACCTCAGTAGTGATTGACGCAGGCCCCGAACTAACCCGGGAACACCTGGCCGACGCCTGGATGAAGCTGGCTAATGAATTTAAATCCTACAAAAACATTTGGGGATATGATATTATGAATGAACCGTATTCGATGCCTTCGTCAACAGCCTGGTTTACGATCGCTCAGGCTGTGATTGACAAAATCAGGCTGGTGGATACGCAAACACCGATCATCATCAGCGGCGACCGTTACAGCTCGGCTCTTCATTGGGTCCAGTTCAGCGACAACCTGCGCAACCTGAAAGATCCTTCGGACAACCTGATCTTCCAGGCCCATATTTATTTCGATAAAAATATATCGGGATCGTATGCCGGCACCTACGATGAAGAACAAGCAACACCCGAAACCGGCGTAACCCGCATAAAACCTTTTGTGGAATGGCTTAAAAAATACAACAAACGTGGATTGATCGGAGAATATGGCGTGCCCGATAACGATCCACGCTGGCTGGTGGTGCTTGAAAATATGCTGATTTACATGCGCGACAATGGCGTACCGGGAACCTACTGGTCGGCTGGTCCGCGTTGGGGCGCCTACAAACTGGCCGTACAGCCGGGCAACAATTATACAACCGACAGGCCGCAAATGAAGGTACTTGAAAAATACACGCTGACAGATTCAAAATAAACAGGCGTATTGATGAGGGGATCACTTCAGAATGATTCCGTTAAAATTATTGATTTAAGTGATATAGATATGGTTGAGTTCAAAAAAGCGATTCAGATTTTTATGTTATCCCTGGCGGTGTTTTTATCAGGTGAGGCAACGGCTGCCGGAAAAAAAAGTGACAAAAAAGACGGCCCCGGTCAGTTTACCACCATTTCACAGCTTAAAAAACTGACAGCGAAAGAAGCGTCGTTTCGCCTGGTGACTACTGTAAATGCTGTCGGCACCGAACCGCTTGCCGAAAGAGGTGGAACGGTTGTCGTGAGCGGAGCTACAGGTGCCTGCCGCGAAGCCGGGACAAAAATCCGCGACCGTTTTGCTCTCGATTTTGAAGTTGAACAAATTGACGTTCCGCACCTGGCCGTGATCACCTATCCTGATGATAAACCGCGAACCATGGAGATCATGTTGCAGCATTTCACAAAACACCTCGATTTTCAGTCGCATACGGGTGTAATGACCGGCGAAGAATACCCGCTGTCGAACGATATGAAAGAATTCCACATCGTCTTCTGGCCCAAGGCCAAGCGGCAGGCTTTCATTTTTATGACTGCTGAAGATAATTATCCGGCTGCTGTTAGCGAGATCAAGATCTTTGAAATCAGCGAATTTGGCATTCCTTCCGATAGAAATTATTTCTCCGGAAGTGTACCTGCCCGCAGCGCCGGACTTTTTTATGAAGATCCCGTCCTGTTTCACAGCTTTGGTACCGGTCGCGACAAGAAAGGTTTTATGGATGCGGCCGACCGGATGGTCACCTATTTGAGATCGCTCGGACAAACCACTTTTGAATACCCGCTGGTGTGGTATGCCGG
>OBJA01001234.1_pt1 | contig 18355 bp, 18 predicted proteins | sample 1519751 | NCBI WGS metagenome assembly OBJA01 (sample SAMEA3881238, study PRJEB22517) | soil metagenome | biome: lake sediment; feature: soda lake sediment; material: sediment, water from around vicinity | place: India | collected 2013-12-23 | depth 3 m
GAAAAAGAAGAGAAAGAGCCCGAGGAGAAAGCAGGCCGCGGATCCCTCCAGGGATTTCCTGCCGATCCTGATCCGGCCGAAACGTATGCCGACGATGGCCGCCGCGGCATCGCCGAGAATAAAGAGGGACAGGGCGATGAAGGAGATCTGCGGATCCTGGTAGAAGATCACCGAGCAGATGAAGGCCGAGGCGAAGATATAGGTGGCGCCCGTCATCGCCCTCTTTTCCGAAGTCCTCAGCACTCCGGAACCAAGCCGGGCGAACAGGGTCTGCACCGCCGCGTTGCGGAAGCGCAAAACTTCCAGGGAGAACGAAGCGAGGGTCAGAAAGAGCAGGACCACCACCGGGGTGAGCGAAGAGTAGTCTTCCAGCAGGGGGATGTAGAAGATCCCCGCCGGGATGAGGGTCCCGGAGAAGATATGCAGCAGTTTCCGGTTGATTTCCTCTTTGGTCAGAACCATATCTTTTCCACACTCACAGGGGGCGCCGAGGCTTGTATCGGGTCGCTCTCGACGAGAGAGCGGGTAGTTGCCCATAAAATAGCGACAAAAATCGGGTTCGGCTTGTGAAATCTTGCGCGACGCCGGAAAATCCTCAGCCTGCCGTCCCATCTTTTCACCCGAAAATCAGTCGTCGAACAATCTCAGCTCTCCCGGAATATCAGGCATCGCCCCCTGCCGGGAGCAGACGTAGGCGGCGAGCCGGTTGGCCGTGTCGTTGATAGCGTCGAGATCCATCTTGCCGAGCCAGCCGAGGGTCGCCGCCGCGGTGAAGGCGTCCCCGGCGCCGATGGTATCGGCGATCTCGGCGGCGATGCCGGGATGGGCGGAAAACTCTGCCGGGGTCATGAGGAGGCTGCCCCTCCCGCCGCGGGTAAGGATCGCCAGGCTCAGCCCGAAACCTTCCAGCAGGCCTTTCAGCAGAAGCCTCTCGTCACCCTTCCCGAGCCCCAGCAGTGCCGCCATGACCGGCAGCTCCGCGTCGTTCAGTTTCACGATATCGGCACGGGCAAGAGATGATTCGACTGTCTTTTTTGAATAAAAATCCTGCCTCAGGTTGACGTCATAGACCCGCACCGTCCCAGGTCGGAGTCCGTCGAGGTAAGCCCGGATGGTCTGCCGGGAAGCCGCCGACCGCTGGGCGAGGGTGCCGAAGCAGACGGCGTCGAAGGTATCCTGCAGTCCCCGGGCGAAGTCATTTACCTGCAGGTGGTCCCAGGCCACCTCGGGCGGGAAACGGTAGGCGGCGACCCCTTCCCCGTCGAGGGAAATATCGACATAGCCGGTAGGCCGCCCTTCCGCCACCGAGATCCCCGCCGTTTCCACCCCGCGCCCCCGCAGCTGGTCTATGGCCCTTGCCCCGCGCGGGTCGTCGCCGACTGTCGAGATGGGAATGCCCCGTGCCCCCAGGGCCGTCACATGATAGGCAAAATTTACCGGCGCCCCGCCGAGGATCTCGGCCGAAGGCAGGACATCCCAGAGGATTTCGCCGATCGCGGCGATTGTGTATTTTTTCATCGCGTTCTCCATCTGCGGCAACCGCCGCCGTTGTGGCGCCCCGCGGGCCGAAAGGCACAAGCGTTCCGCCGCCGCGCCCGCCATCGTCACCTTTTTGAAATTATTGACTTACGAATAGGATCGAGTACAGTAATCGCAATTTTCGTGATGCCGCGGCAACGACGATTCCGGGGGGTCCAACCCGACCCGCGGGCACCGTTTTCTCGCAATCCTAGCCGAAGGGGATACTCCAATGAGACTCTACTGCATGAAATTCATCGCCCAACTGTTGATACCCTTGCTTGTGCTGCTGAACACCTCCCCCTGGGTGATTGCTGCGGACACCGCCCCCCTCTCGGATACCAGGATAATCCACCAGCCCTTCGAAACGGTGCCTGCCGGTATTGTCTTTCCGGTGACCGCCACCGTCGAGGACTCGGCGGGGATCGAGGTGGTCCGGGCCTACTTCAAATCGACGGTGGGGACAATATATTATTTCATCCCCATGGCGCCCGGCAAAGACAATTCCTATACCGGGAGACTGCCGGCGCCGGCGATGGACGCCGGGGAGATCGAATATCTGATCCTGGTCAAAAACAAGAACAATGTCGTCGTCAAGTCACAGCACTACCAGACTACGGTAGTGGAAAGCAAGCGCAAGGCCGAAGCGGAGCAGGAGAAGATCAAGGTCTACAGCGAATCCCCCTACGCCTCGAAGCATATCATCGGTTTTACCAACGGCTACGATTTCCAGGTGGCCGAGCCCCCCGAAAAGTACGGCGTGGTGGCGGGCCTGTACAATCCGTAAGAGGTAAGCTGGATCGCCACCGATGCAGTCGCCGGGGGTACGGCAACCGAGCCCTCAACCGGCACCTCGTGGAACCCCTGGCTGATCGGCGGCGCGGCAGTCGCCGGCATCGCCGTAGTCGCCCTGGCCCTGGGTGGCGGGGGCGGTGGAGGAGGGGGCTCCGAGGAACCGCCCGCGCCGCCGCCGACCGCACCGCCGACCGCAAATGCCAGCGGCACCTGGCGATTGACCAGTTACCAGAACACCTCCGCGTGCACCTCCGGTGTCGGCCAGGAACAGACGGTGACCTGCTCCACCGCCAATACTTTTCAGTCGGTGACCCCGTCCACTGTGCCCGTCTCCGTGCCGGACAGCACCACCACAAGCGTCGCCGCCTGCATCAACGGCACGACAGATGGGCTGGCCGCAGTCTTTCTCGCCAACCAGCCCTGTGATGCCGAGGAGGCCTGCAACAATTTCTCGCCGGGCAACCTCACGTCCAAGACCTGCGGAACCACGAGCATCACCATCGTCCGGAACAACGGCACCCACACTCAGACCTGGACGAAACAGTAGCAGACCCTGACAGCCAGGAGCGACGGGCAGTTCGCCGATTGCCGGACCGCCCGTCTCCCGAGCTCCCCCAGGAGAGCAACCCAGAGCCTTTCTTTCGAAGTATTTCCTGCAAAAAGCCTCTCAATCCATTTGAAAATGACGGGAATTGCTGCTAATGTCTGATGGGAGAGAAGGTGTGCCGCGGCGCAGTTCCAGACCGCACACCGACCGGACCAAACTGACAACAACGACCAGCGATTCCGGAGGCAGCCATGAAACTCAGATATTTTTCCCATTCTTCATTCCAGATCACCACCGATGCCGGCCTTACCATTCTCATCGATCCGTTCCTTGACGACAATCCGACCTCGCCGGTGAAATCGGTCGACGTTGCCGCGGACTTCATCGTCCTGACCCATGCCCATGGCGACCATGTCGGCGACGCCTTCAAGATCGCCGGGAGGACCGACCCGCTCTTCATCTGTGTCAATGAGCTCGCCAATTACTGCATCGGCAAAGGATTCCGGGCCCACAACATGCACATCGGCGGGGGCCACGACTTCGACTTCGGCCGGCTGAAATTCACCATCGCCCACCACGGCTCGATGACCCCGGACAACACCTATGGTGGGGAGCCGGCCGGAGTGATCCTGACCATCGAGGGCAAATCGATCTACCACACCGGTGACACCGGGCTCTTTTACGACATGAAATTGATTGGCGAGATGACCCCGATCGATTATATGCTGCTGCCGATCGGCGACAACTTCACCATGGGCATCGACGACGCGGTGAAGGCCGTCCAGCTCGCCGGCCCGCGGGTCGCCATCCCCATGCACTACAACACCTTCCCGGTCATCGCCGCCGATCCCGAGGTATTTCGGCAGAAGGTGGAAGCCCTCGGGAAAAAGGCGCTCGTGTTGCGTTTCGGCCAGGAAATAGTCCTCGAATGAGGCGGTGCTCCAACCCGCTTTTCCCCTCTGCTGTTGGAGGGGTAACAACCTTTGGGTTGCGGGCGCCAGCCCGCATGAGAAGCCAACGTTGAAGACCCAGGTCGATGTCATACGCCCCCAGGCGACCAGCCATGGTCTGCCGCTGGGGGCGTCCGTTTTCACCGCTTTCCTGTGCTTCCTGTTCGGCGCCAACGCCGTGGCCGTCAAGATCAGCCTGACCGGCCTGGGCGTTTTCACCACCGCCGGCCTGCGTTTCGCCGCCGCCGCGGTGGTTCTCTGCCTGTATGCGATTCTCACCGGCAAGCCGCTGGCGGTCAAACGGGGCCTGTTTGGCCATATGGCAGTGCTTGCGGCAATCTTCTTCACCCAGCTTTCCCTGTTCTATTTCGGCCAGGCCAAGACTACCGCCTCACACGGCACCCTGATCAGCAACATCCTGCCCTTCATGGTGATGCTGCTCGCCCATGTGTTCATTCCGGGAGAAACAATCCGCCGGCACAGGATCCTGGGGCTTTTGGTCGGCTTTGCCGGGGTGGCGGTGCTCTTTTTCGACAACCTCGCCGTGACCGGCCAGGCCCTGGAGGGCGACCTGCTGATCCTCACCGCCGTCATGATCTGGAGCGGTCATGTTATCTATATAAAAAAAATCATCTCTCATTACGATCCGCTCCAGATCACCCTCTACCCCATGGCCATGGCGGCGCCCGTTTTTCTCGTCAGCGGCTTTCTCTTTGACGGGGAAATGATAGGAACGATCGATGCGACCATCGTCCAGGCGATGCTCTATCAAATCTTCGTCACCGCCTCGTTCGGCTTCGTGGCCTGGAACACCCTGATCAGCAGGTATGGGGCCGCGGCTCTCCACGCCTTTATCTTTATCATGCCGATTTCAGGAGTACTTTTAGGTGTAGTAATGCTCGAGGAGCCATTGACCGTCAACCTTATCAGCGCCATAGTACTGGTAGTGACAGGACTCATTCTGGTCAACCGGACTAAGCCGTTGCACGACACATGAGACATGAGAATCATCCGCTGAGAAACGACAAGCACGCAACAATCCCGGAGGAAGCGCCATGAAAAAAGCTCTTATCGTCTATCACAGTCGCACAGGAAAAACCGAAGCCATGGCCGATTTCATCGCCGAAGGACTTCGTCTGGCCGGAATGGAAGTGGTGATGAAAAAAATTTCCGAAATCGGCAACGAGCTCGATCTCGTCGGTTTCGACGCCTACGTCTTCGGCTGTCCGACCTATCACAAGGATATGACGGAGGGCATGAAGCAATTCCTCTTCAAGGCTGAGCTGGCGAACCTTACCGGCAAGATCGGCGGCGCCTTCGGGTCGCATACCCACAGCGGCGAGAGTCCGGCGATCATCTACGACACCATGCTTCACGTCTTCAAGATGGACATGACTTCGCTCGGACCGCTGGCCCTCCTCGAGACGAGAATCCCCGAACGGGAAGGACGCAAGGCCTGTCAGGATTACGGCCGGGCGCTCGGCGAACGGCTGCGCTGAAGTCGAAGGCAAGAGAAGCGGCAATCGGCCGAAGCAGGGACGACAAATTGAAGGGCCGTTGCGATGCCCGTCGTACAACAATCAAGGTTACCAAATTCTTCCGAAACGCCGGATGAAGCTGCCTTCATCGTTGTACAACGGCTTATCTCCCTCGCCAAGCCTTCAGAGGACCCGGAGGGGTAATCCTGGCAGCGGATCACTCGGAGAGGACTTTGAAGGAGAGTTTGACCCGTGCCCGGAAGATCACCGGACGATCGTTCTCCATCTTCATATCCAGGGTGACGACCTCGGCGATGCGCAGGTCGCGGAGGCTCATTCCGGCAGACTTGACGGCGTTTTGGGTAGCTTCTTCCCAGGACACGGGGCTCGATCCGACCAGCTCGATGATTTTGTAGACACTCTCAGTCGCCATGGTATTCTCCTTGGTTAAGATTTTGTGGAACGTGCTGATGTGTGCTTCTTGCCGGTGGTGCTCGGTAAGGAAACGGCCGGCAGGGGCTCGCAAAATTATTTTACCGTCGGGCCGAGCCAAATTGAAAGGAAAAGATGGCTTACCTGACAAATTCCAGCGATAGTCGAGCGACCGGGAAAAGACGGAATCGGCTGGCAAATTCTCTCGAGTACATTTATTTCTTGCAAAATTAATCGAACGGCATATATTAATGGCACTCAGTTAAGTAGAAGCACTCTCTTTCAGATCCTCCTCGCCCCCCGGTTTTCACCACGCGTCGATCGTTGCTGTAGAAGTTCATGCTGTTTACTGAAAACGGAGAAGCAGTATGATACTTCGATGCCGGCCCGGCATTTTTCATTTGTCCTGCACGTCTCATTCGTTTTGAATCGATTCTTCAGAAATGGACCCGTCGTTCTTGCGCCGGGCGGCAACAACCAGACAAGACCATCGGAATTGCAGATACTCGGAACAATCGAAATCGGGTCGCTATCAGACTCAAAAGAAATGACACATGGACAACTGGACGTTTGTCGCCACCGACAGGTTACGCTGCCCGGCGATTTCGATCCCGATAGCGATTTCGATCCCAATGAAGCCGAACACACCAACGGATCGCCAAATACGTCTTCTTCGTGCCGGTGATCGTTAGCCATATACAAGTTATTGCGGGGCATTCGGCTCCGCAACCGAGCCGCCGGAAGCTCCGGTCGCTCCTCACTCATCCTGGAGAATAAATGAGTTTTAAAAATTTTCAGTTCCACCCGGCGATCACCGCCGGCATTACCGCCTGCGGTTACACCGCACCCACTCCCATCCAAAAAAACGCCATTCCACCGATCCTCGCCGGCCGGGACATCCTGGGCCTCGCCCAGACCGGAACCGGCAAGACCGCCGCCTTCACACTGCCCCTGCTGCAGCGATTGCTGACAGGGCCCCGCAGGAAGGTCCGGGCCCTGATCGTCGCACCCACCCGGGAACTGGCCGAACAGATTCATGACAATATCGGCAGGATGGGCAAAGAAACCGGCCTCTCGAGCATCGTCCTCTATGGCGGCGTGGGCAAAGGCCCGCAGATGAAGACGCTGGCGGCCGGAGTGGAAATTGTCGTCGCCTGCCCGGGTCGGCTGCTCGACCTGCTGCAGGACAAAGCACTTACCCTCAAGGACGTAGAGGTACTGGTGCTGGACGAGGCAGACCACATGTTCGACAAGGGCTTTCTGCCGGACATCCGAAGGATCATCAAGCTCTTGCCGGCAAAACGCCAGTCGCTTGTCTTTTCAGCCACCATGCCGAAGGAGATCCGCCATCTGGCCGAAGAGCTCCTCGTCAATCCTGCGACCGTACAGATCGACCATAACCTGCCGGCCCCGACCATATCCCACGTCCTCTTCCAGGTCGCAACGGCGGAAAAGACCTCCCTGCTCAAGCATCTCGTCCAGGACCCGGAGATCACCAGCGCCCTCGTCTTCACCCGCACCAAGCACAAGGCGAAGAGTCTGGCCGTCCATCTGGAAAAGGCCGGTTTCCGTGCCGCCTGCCTGCAGGGCAATCTTTCCCAGCAGAAACGGCAGCAGGCTCTGGACGGCTTCCGGGACGGAACGTTCAGGATCCTGGTCGCCACGGACATCGCCGCCCGGGGAATCGATGTCCTTGGTATCTCCCACGTCATCAACTATGATGTGCCGGATACCGCCGAGACCTATACCCATCGCACCGGCCGGACCGGCAGGGCGACAAGGTCGGGGCAGGCACTCACCTTTGCCGACCGGGAGGACGGCAAGATGATTGCCCTCATCGAGCGCAATCTCGGCCGTAGGATGGAACGCGAAAAGGCCCCGGTTTGCGCCCCTGGGACAGAAGAGGAGCGAAGCGAAGCGGTAAGGGAAGGCAGCCCCCGCCATCTGCCGGCGGCAAGGAAACCCCGCTCATCCAGTAACCAGAAAGGACGGAGCAGGGCCTGCGCCTTCGACTTCGGCATGAGAAAGTCGGGACGACGGTAAAACGTCCCCTAAAAATTGTCTGGGCACCAGACATCCGGTCGAAGATTAGAGAATGCTTCGACTCATTACACAAAAGGGTAAAATACCCGCACAAAGGAGTAATCTACAATGGCTCAAGGTACAGTTAAATGGTTTAATGATTCTAAAGGATTTGGATTTATTGAACAAGATGGCGGCAAGGATATCTTCGTCCACCACTCGGCGATACAGGCTCAGGGTTTCAAATCGCTGACCGAAGGCGCCCGGGTCACCTTCGACATCGTTGACGGCCCCAAAGGTCCGGCGGCGGCCAACGTCGTTCAGAAATAATATCTGACAGAGCCCGCCGAAAAGACCCCGCATCATGCGGGGTCTTTTTTTCCAGCAGTTCAAGATTACAAAATTGCAAGGAGGGACACATGGCCAAGACGAATTATTCCTACGAAAAACGCCAGAAAGAACTGGCGAAGAAGAAAAAGAAGGAGGAAAAAAGACAGCGGAAACAGGAAAAAGCTACAACTCCCGTCCATGAAGACGATCCCGTCATTCCCAAACGTGACGAACAGCTGTAACTACCGGCATTTCACCAATTGTCTCGATCTCGAAGAGATCACCGTCCTCGATGGCTTGATCGCCTTTCGCGAGATTTGCTCTTTGCCTCCCAAGACCACCGGTTTGCCTCGACCATCGCCAATCCCAACCTCGAGATCACCACGGCAGGCATAATCGATGTGAGGATGCAGTTTGATGACTATCTTGCTATGAAGGACGGAACCGGCGAGAGTACCCCTGCCAGAAAATCGGCCTGATATTCCGGCGCCCCAAGCAAAGAAATTTTACGAAGTTTTTGCGGAACGTGCACCTTCTGTGATTAAATGTTCCTGGATATTTCGTTCCGTAACGAGACCAAGCCGCTGTACAGTAAACAGGTACCGAATTCACCGGACCGGCATCGGGCCCTAATCAAACGTAACAGATTGTTTTAGTAACGACCCCTCATCAGAAGCAGGTTCATACTATGGATCAAAAACAGCAAAGCATTCTCATAGTCGATGACGAGAGTCAGGTCAGGGCGGTTATCGGCGCCATCGTCAAGATGGAAGGGTATCTCTGCTGCATGGCCGAGGATGCGGAAAGCGCCCTGGAAATACTTGCCAAGCAACAGGTCGACCTGCTGATCAGCGATATCAATATGCAGGGGATGACCGGCATGGAACTGTTGCGGCTGGTCCTGAACCGGTATCCCGACCTGGCGGTGATCATGGTCACCGGCATCGACGATCGGGCGACGGCCATCGAGACCCTGCAGATGGGAGCTTACGGCTACGTCACCAAACCCTTCCAGGCCAACGAACTGATCATCAATATCGCCAATGCCCTGCGGCGCCGGCAGCTGGAAATCGAGAACCGCCGCCACCGTGAAAATCTGGAAAGCCTGGTGGAGGAACGAACGCAGGAACTCTACAAGTCCCGGGACGAATCCATCCATATTCTCTCCAAGGCCGCGGAATTCCGCGACAACGAAACCGCCAAGCATACCATCCGGATGGGCCACTACACCGAGCGGCTCGCCCGCCTGTGGGGCCTGCCGAACCACTTTTGCCAGAACCTCAAGCATGCCGCCCCGCTGCACGACGTCGGCAAGATCGGCATCTCCGATTCGATTCTGCTGAAACCCGGCAAGCTGACGCCCGATGAATTCGAAACCATGAAGACCCATTGCGAGATCGGCTACCGGATCCTGGCCGAGTCGACTTCCGAGGTCCTCGCCCTTGGTGCCGAAATCGCCTTGAACCACCACGAAAAATTTGACGGCAGCGGCTATCCGCGTGGGCTCGCCGGGGAAGACATCCCCGTCCCCGGCCGGATTGCTGCCATCTGCGATGTCTTTGACGCCCTCACCAGCGAGCGGGTCTATAAAAAGGCCATCCCTCCCGACGAGGCGCTGCTCATCATGACCGAGGGCAGAGGCAGCCATTTCGACCCTCGCCTCTTCGACCTTTTCGTGGACAATTTTACGATATTCTCCGAAATCCGGACCAGGTTCGCCGATTGATCTTCGCGGCAAAGCAGCCGCCTGCCTGCTGGCCCCGCCGTTGACGGGTCCTGCTTCCATCTCGAGCGAGCCGGAAATCACCACTCCAGCCTCCACGACCATGGACAGCTTCATTCTCACAATGACCTGGCTCGGCTCGGGCTATCTGCTGCTGCCGCTCTCCGCCTGTCTCAGTCTCCTGCTCACCCGGTCCGGCAGATCGGGCCAGGGGATATTCCTGAGCCTCAGCCTGTTGCTTACCATGGTCTGCGTCCATGCGGCGAAACTGATGTTTCGCCGGCCACGGCCGGTCGGCACGGATCTCCTGGTGTCCCTGCCGGCTGACTGGTCTTTTCCCAGCGCCCACGCGGCCCAGGCGACCGCCTTTTTCCTGGCCCTCACCCTGATCGCCTTGCGGGTTCTGCCGCCGTTCCCGGCCGGCTTCGTCGCCTCCATCAGCCTGATCGCCATCGCCCTGGTCGGATACTCCCGGGTCTATCTGCAGGTGCACTATGTTTCCGATGTCCTGGCGGGAGTGGCCCTGGCCGTGCTGGTGGTATCCGGGGTACGGGTTTGGCTCGCCCGCCTGTCCTGGTTTCAGTCACGAGAGTAGATAATTCGGGTTGACCCCCAAGGGTCGTTATCCCCTCCCACAGACATTGGGCAGAGCCCGAAAAAGTCAATGCCGAACCTGCGCGCCCTCCCCCCTGCCCTGTGGTTTCTCCTGGAGACCGGCAGAAAAATCGGCGACACACATGGTGCCGAAGCGCTGATGGCCACCGCAGGCGATACCGGCTTCCTTGAAATGCGGGTTGAAGATGTTTTTCCGATGGGCGCGATCCGACACGCCGTCATCGACTATCAGCTGCATGACCAGCAGCCTCGGTTCATTGGGCACGTAGGCGTATTTGCCGCCGATCTGGCCTTCCCAGGTCCCGTGGCCTTCGAAGCGCTCGGCCATTCCTCCGCTTTGCGGGCTCCGCTGGCCGGCAGCCATGGAATTGTTCTGCTCGCGGACCAGGCCCGCCGCGGCGGCGGCAAGCCCCGGCGACCACCTCAGCGGTGGCAGCGGCTTCTGCCGAGTAAGGAATTCCACGGCCTCGTTCAAGGCGGTGATTCCTTCCCGGGTCCGTTGCCGGGCGGCCGTTCCCGGCATCTGATAAAACTTTCCCTTGAAGTGTTTTCTCCATTCCCGAATGTATTCCGCATAGCGCAGCGGTTCGGCGCGTGCCAGGTTGATCTCCTCGAGGACCTGCTCTCCCATACCTTCTTCGGAAGAAGTCGCCTGAGTTGTTGATACCGCGACTAGAGATGCAAGCAAGGCAAAGCAGGCAATCCAATTTTTCATAGCCCCCCGATATTTCATGATGATGTCAGGCAACGGTGCGGATATCGGCTATTGTGCTGATGCAACTGGAGATTTATCTTATTGCATTTTTGGCAAATCATCCACCATATTGTTATGAAGATGAGCCGAAAACACCATTTTCACGTTGGGAAAACTTATGCCGGAAGGAACAGGAGCAGAGGGCATCACCAGGCAACATTTTCCATTCGCTCCGCCCGCGTCGGCTGCATCTGGTCGGGAACAGAATGACTCTCACGGAAAAGGCACCGCAAAATAAAAGCCCCCCGACGTTACCCGGCCTTCAGCTGAAGTTCCGGCACGGCTGCGCCGCCCTTTTCGATCAGCGGGAAACTGAGGGTAAAGGTAGTCCCGACCTGGGGGGTTGAACGGACATCGATATAACCCTGGTGGGCCTCGACCACCTGCTTGACCAGGGCAAGGCCCAGCCCGGAACCGGTAATGTGGCGGGTGGCCTTGCCCTTCACCCGAAAGAACCGGTCGAAGATGTGCGGCAGATCGACCTCGCTGATCCCGATGCCGGTATCCTGGACATGGATATTGATGAAGCCGCCGAGGACCTCGGTGCTGAGCTGGACCCTGCCCCCGTCGGGTGTATACTTGACGCTGTTGGAGACGATGTTCATAATCGCCGTCCGCATATGATCGTAGTCGATATTGAACAGCCAGTCCTCACCGCACGGGCGGTAATCGAGGTCGATACTTTTGCTCTCCGCCTGGGGCCTGGTGATATCCAGGACCTCGCGGATGATGTCGTCGCCCCGGACCGGCTCCAGGTTGAAAACCACGGTGCCGCTTTCCAGTTTCGACAGGTTCAGCAGGTTGTCGATCAGCCGCAGAAGGTCTTTGGTTCTCGTCGTCATCCGCTGGTGCAGGGCGTTGCAGTTGCTCAGGGTCTCATACTCGCAGCCGACCCGCACCGCATAGATCATCTGCTCCACCGAAGCCAGGGGCGATTTCAGTTCGTGGGCGACCATCGCCACGAAATCGGACTTCATCCGGTCGATCTGCTTGGGAATGCTGATGTCCTCGAAGGTAGTGACCGAGCCGATCACCACCCCCTGCTCGTTGGTAACCGGCGAGCAGTAGGCCCTGAGGTACTTGCGGGAGATGGAACCTGGCGGGAATTCCCTGGTCACCGCCTTGGCGCGGCCCATCGCCTCGTTCACCATATTAACCGCGGTGGTGTCCCGGATGGAAGCTGAGAGCGGCTTGCCGATAAAGGGATCGGTCTGGATCTCGAGGATCTTGATCGCCGCCGGGTTATGCAGGACGACGATTCCCTCGAGATCGGTGATGACCACCGCCTCGGCCATGCAGGAAAAGACGGTCTTCAGCCGGCTCTGGGACTTGTCGATGGCTTCCAGGCCCCGGTTCTTCTCCTCCCGCAACTGTTCCGTCTCGGCCCGCATGGTCAGCCGGTCGATAGCCCGGTCGACCACGACCCGGATATAGTCCGGGGTAAACGGCTTGCCGACGAAATCGAAGGCCCCCTGCTTCATCGCGGTCACCGCCTTGGTCACCGTGGCAAAGCCGGTGATGACGATGACCAGAACATGGGGCTGATTTTCGCGGAGCCAGTCGAGGACGGCAAAACCGTCGAGGCCGGGCATCATGAGGTCGGTCAGCACGATATCGAAATCTTCCGTCTTCAGCAGTTCCAGCCCTCTGTTGCCGTCCTCCGCCTTGGCGATTTCATAACCTCTCTTGGCCAGAGCGCGTTCCACCCCTTCCCGGATAACCTTTTCATCATCTATCACCAGAATACGAACGCTCTTCATAGCATTATCCTACGGCGGAGAAAGAACTGAAACAAACCCCTGCCGCCTGGAGATGGCAGGGGATATTCCCGCTACGGTCCTGTCATGCCTCATCTGTCGTAACGCATTCATGCAGGGGATGCGGGACCGAATCTTGATATTCGCCCGGACGGCGGGCGATGGATCGGCCCCTCCGTTCACCCTCACACACTTTTCCCACCTTTTTCCTTGCCGAAACCTGGAATTGCGACGCACGCTCACGACATCCGATGATTGACATGACGCTACTGCAGCCAGTTTTTTATCAGGTTCAAGAGTTCCTGAGGTTCCACCGGCTTCGGCATATAATCCTCCGCCTCACTCTCCAGCATGTCGCGATGGGTGTAGGTACTGGTGGTGACCCGGTCGGCCACGGCGGTGAGGAGAATTACAGGGATCTTGGCGGTCGCGGGGTCGGCCTTCAACTTGGCGCAGCAGGCATGGCCATTCATCACCGGCATCATCACGTCGAGAACGATCAGATCAGGTTTTTCCTCGGCCACCGCATCGAGCCCTTCCTGACCATCGTAAGCCACTTTGACATCATAACCGCCGCTCTCCACGATCACACGTACCGCCTCGACAAAATCAGGATCATCATCAACGAGCAGAATCTTCTTTTTTTCAGCCATGGATCTCCTCCGTCATTTGAAATTGAACTGCTTATCAAGCTTATTCTACCACAGGTCGAGGGAGTAAACCCGCGCCACCGATGATTTCATGCAATTTCTCCTCCCACTCGATCGCCATCACGTGCACCCCGGCGACCCCCTCCATCTCCTTCAGCTCATGGATCTGTTCGATGCACATCTCGATGCCCTTCTCCGCCTGTTTCTCCTTGGGCTCGGCGGCAATCCGGTTGACGACCTCGTCCGGGATGTCCATGCCCGCCACCATCTTCTTCATGAACTTCGCCATGCCCGCGGATTTGAGGGGCGTGACGCCCGCCAGGATCTTGACCTTCTCGTGCAGCCCCTCCTTTTTTGCCAGTTCCATGTACTCCCGGAACTTCTTCATGTTATAGATGCACTGGGTCTGGACGAAGTCGGCCCCGGCTTCCACCTTCAGCTTCAGCCGCGGCACCCGGATCTCGAAGGGATCGGCGAAGGGGTTGACCGCACAGCCGATGTAGAATTTCGGCGCCCCCTCCAGCTTCTTGCCTGAAGGGAAGATGCCCTCGTCGCGCATCGTCCTGACCAGGTGGATCAGCTGCATCGAGTCGATATCGAAGACATTTTTCGCCTGCGGGTCGTCGCCGAACTTCTGGTGGTCGCCGGAAAGACAGAGGATATTCCGCACCCCCATGGCCGAGGCCCCGAGCAGGTCGGACTGCAGGGCGATGCGGTTTCGGTCCCGGACCACCATCTGGATGAGCGGCTCGATCCCCTGCTCCTTGAGGAGCAGGCAACCGGCGAGCGAACTCATCCTGACCACCGAGGTCTGATTGTCGGTGACGTTGCAGGCATCGACATTGCCCATGACATGGGCCGCCTTCTTCCGGACGATGTCCGGATCGGCGCCGCGGGGAGGACCGCATTCCGCAGTGACTGAAAAGTGCCCTGCCGCCAGTACCTTTTCCAGATTGCTTCCCGATTTCATTGTATCATGTCCTCCCTCAGTATCCGGCGCGGACCGCCGTCGCGGGCGGTCTGCCAGCCCTTGTAGGGTTTCAGTTTCCCGTAGTTCTCCAGTTGGTTCAAGGCCTTCAGCCGGTCGATGATGAGCTGCCAGCCGCACTTGACGTCCTTGCTCACCTCGCAGGTGCCCTTTACCGAACCGCCGCAGGGACCGTGAAAGAGCGATTTGGCGCAGCGGGTGACGGGACAGATGCCGCCGGTGAGATGGAGGACGCAGTCGCCACAGCCCTGGCAGCGTTCCGTCCACTCGCCCTGCCGTTCGGTGACCCCGAGAAATCCGGTATTGATCCCCGGCAGGATCGGCGTCATCGCATATTTTTCGGCGAGGAACTGGATCCCGGCGCCACAGGCGATCGACAGCACCGCCTGGTGATCGCTCACATAAGGCCGCAGCTTTTCGACATATTCCGGATCGCATTGGCGTTCCAGGCTGATCTCCGTCACGGCGATCTTCCTGCCCGCCGCCTCGCGGGCCAACCGCAGGGTGGAGGCCAGCACCTGCACCTCCTTCTCCCCGCCGACCCGGCAGACGGTCACACAGCCATGACAACCGGCGAGGAGGATGTTGTCGTATGGCGCAAGCATTTCCAGGATCTCTTCGATGGGTTTTGGGGTACCGGTAATCATGTCGTCTCCTTCTGTGATTCGGCGTGAACGTGTCCGCCCCGCGCGAGATTGATGGGGCTCGGCCCGAGTTCCCTGATCTTCTCGACGAACTCGCCCGCGTAGGCGGCGAATTTCGAGCCTTCCCCGGCGCTCAGGTTGAACATTCTGATACGTTCGGGTCCGATTTTGATCTTTTCGAGGATTTCATATACCCGCTTGACCCGGGCCCGGGCCCGAATGTTACCCGACACGTAATGACAATCCCCTTCCAGACAGCCCACCACCATCACCCCGTCCGCCCCGTTCTCGAAGGCTTTCAACAGCAGCGACTCGTCGATCCGGCCGGTGCAGGGCAGCATGACGATGCTGATCGCCGGGGGGTATCTCCGTCGTTCCGAACCTGCCAGGTCCGCGGCGGAATACGCTCAATGGCGACAGGCAAAGACTATGACGCTGGGTGAAAAGTCACTCATCATCTTCCTCCATGATTTCTGTGTTTCTGTCTCCTGTTTCCTGTCTCCTGTTTCCTTCCTGTTTCCTGATCATGCGCTGTACGATTCTATTTTCGCCCTGATGTTCCGGTCGTCATACCTGCCGAGATGGATGGTCTTGGCAGGGCACTCCGCCACGCAGATGCCGCAGCCCTGACAGAGGGCCGGGTTGATCTCCGCCGAGTGGTGGTCGTTGATGAAGGGCACCCCGTACGGGCAGGCCCGCACGCAGGTGAGGCAGACCGCGCAGTTGGTGGGATCCACCACCGACACCACTCCGGACATCTTCATGCTCTTGCGGGAAAGAAGCGTCACCGCCCTCGCCACCGCCGCCTGTGCCTGGGAAATGGTCTCCGTGCTGTTCTTCGGCCCGTGGGCGGTACCGGCCATGTAGAGGCCCTCGCTCGGCAGGTCCACCGGCCGGAGTTTGGCGTGGGCTTCGATGAAGAAGCCTGCATCGTTGCGCGGCACCCGGAGCATGGAGGCCAGTTCCTCCGCATCCCGCGGTTTCATGCCTGTCGAGAGCACCAGGATATCGGGTTTGAGCTTCACCTCCATCCGGATCGAGGGGTCGGTGACGGTGATGTCGATCCCGGACTCCAGGGGGGTGATCTGAACCGGATTATCTTCAGGATCGTAGCGGATGAAATTGACGCCTTCCCGGCGGGCCGCCGCGTAATCCCGTTCGAAGAGGCCGTAGCAGCGCATGTCGCGGTAGAGGATGTCGATCCGCGCCTCCGGATAAATCGTCTTCAGCCGCCGGGCGTTCTTCACCGCCTGGTTGCAGCAGACCCGTGAACAGTAGGGCAGGTGCTCGGGATCGCGGGAGCCGGCGCACTGGAGCATGGCGACACGCAGCTTCGGCCACTCCGGCTTCGGCGCCTTCTCCAGCTCCGCCTCGAGATCCGTCTGGGTCATGACCGTGTCCAGCCAGCCGAGGCCGTGGATCTCCGGCCGGTACTCCTCGGCTCCGGTGGCGACCAGGATCGCCCCGTGCTTGAGGGTCCTGGTGCCGCCGCTCGGCATGACGATCTCGGTCTCGAAGGAGCCGACGAAGCCGGATTGCTCCACCACCTCGCTGCTGGTGAAGACCCGGATCTTGTCGTTGTTCATGACCTGTTCCTTCAGGTCGCCGAGGAAATCGGCAAAACTCCGGCCGTCGGCACTCCGCTGCAGATGGAGAAGTTGCCCCCCCAGCTGGGCCTCCCGCTCGACCAGATAGACGCCGAAGCCCTGGCGGGCGGCCTCGAGCGCCGCGGTCATGCCGGCCACCCCCCCGCCGACTATAAGCAGCCGCGAGTCGACGGTGAATTCCATCTCCGTAAGCGGCTCGCCGGCCGCGGCGTTGGCCACCGCCATGCGGGTGAGACGCTTGGCTTTTTCGGTTGCCATCGCCGGGTCGTCAGGGTGGACCCAGCTGCACTGGTCGCGGATGTTGGCCATATCGAAATAATATTTATTCAGTCCCGCCTGCTGCAGGGTGGACATGAAGAGCGGCTCGTGGGTGGAGGGCGAACAGGCCGAGACCACCACCCGGTTGAGGCGGTGCTCCCTGATGATCTCCCGCATCCGCTCCTGGCAGTCCTGGGAGCAGGTGTAGAGGGGATGCTCGGCGTAGGCCACGCCGGGCAGGGTCCTGGCGTAATCCATGACCTTCTCCACATCCACCACCGAGGCGATGTTGGTCCCGCAGTGGCAGATGAAGACGCCGATCCGCAGATCCTCCCCCGGCAGGGTCGGCCGCTCCGGCGGCAGGGCCTCGGCGGTGATGAGGCTGCCCCGGGCGGCGGCCAGGCTGGCCGAGGCCGCTTCGGCCGCAGCCGAGGCCTCTGAGACCGTCTCCGGGATGTCCTTGGGGCCCTTGACCGCTCCGCTGACGAAGATCCCCGGCCGGCTGGTGGCCAGGGGCCGGTATCCGTCGGTGACCACGAAACCGTAGCGGTCGAGGTCGATCTCGAGTTTTCCGGCCAGTTCCCTTGCCTTTTGCGGCACCTGGATGCCCACGGAGAGCACCACCATGTCGAAGCTCTCCGCCTGCCTCTTGCCGCAGCCGTCGACGTAGCGCAGCTCGAGGTCGCCGGTCTCCGGGTCCTCGAAGATCCGGCTGACCATGGCCCTGATGAAGCGGACCTTGTGGTCTTTCGCCCTCGTCACGTAGTTGTCGAAGTTCTTGCCGAAGGAGCGCATGTCGATGTAGAAGATGGTCGGCTCGATGTTCGGGTCGTGCTCCCGGGCGATGAAGGCCTCCTTGGTGGCGTACATGCAGCAGACCGAGGAGCAGTAGTCCCGGTCGCAGGAATGGTCTCGGGAACCGACGCACTGGATCCAGGCGATCTTTTTCGGATGCTTGCCGTCGCCGGGACGGGCCACCGTGCCGGAAGTCGGCCCGGAGGCGGAGAGCAGCCGCTCGAACTCTATCGAGGTAACGACGTTCTTATAGATCCCGTAGCCGAACTCGCCCCGGCGCCCGGCGTCGAAGACCTCGATGCCCGGCGAGAAAATTACCGAGCCGATGGCGATCTCGGTCTCCTCCTCGCGGTGGTCGTAGTGGATCCCCCCCACGCCGCAGATCGAGCCGCAGGTGCCGCAGGCGCCGCTGTTGAGGCGGACGCAGCTCTCCTCGTCGATCACCGGCACCCGGGGCACCGCCTGGGGGTAAAAGATATTGATGGGTTTTCT
>OBJA01001235.1_pt1 | contig 18347 bp, 18 predicted proteins | sample 1519751 | NCBI WGS metagenome assembly OBJA01 (sample SAMEA3881238, study PRJEB22517) | soil metagenome | biome: lake sediment; feature: soda lake sediment; material: sediment, water from around vicinity | place: India | collected 2013-12-23 | depth 3 m
GTCTGCGTCATGAACGGTCACTGCGAACTGCAATACGAGGCCGCCGAACTGGGCGTCGACCATGTCCGTTACGAATACCTCATGCCGGATCTTCCCCTCGACGCCAGTCACAGCAATTTCACCCTCGACCACAACCGATGCATCCTCTGCCAGCGTTGCGTACGGGTCTGCGACGAAGTCGAGGGGGCGCACACGCTCGATGTCATGGGCCGCGGCACCAACAGCCGCATCATCACCGGACTCAACCGGCCCTGGGGCAACTGCGTCAGCTGCACCAAATGCGGCAAGTGCGTACAGGTCTGCCCGACCGGCGCCCTCTTCGAGAAGGGTTCGTCGGTTGGGGAAATGGAAAAACGCCAGGCCTTCCTGTCCTGGATTCTCAACGGCAGGGAGCGCAAGGAATGGCACTGGTGAGCGGCCCGGCTGCAGAATCAGTACCTGAGAAATTCATTTCGTTTTTGAGAATGAATTTCGTGGAGGTACTTATCCCCCCTGCTGTGGGAGGGGATGCCAGCCCTTGGGTTGCGGGCGCCAGCCCGCATTATACAGAAAGAGGAACAGCATCATGATACAGCATGCGAAACGGAAAAAAATAAAATTTGCCACGGCCTGGCTCGGCGGATGTTCGGGCTGTCATATGAGCCTGCTCGATCTGGACGAGCGACTCATCGACTTGTTCCAGGCGGCGGATCTGCTCTACAGCCCGATCGCCGACATCAAGGAGTTCCCGGAAGAGGTCGATGTCACCCTGGTGGAAGGTGCGGTGGCCAATGTGGATCACCTGGAACTCGCGCAACAGATCCGGGAGCGCAGCAGCGTCGTCGTCAGCTTCGGCGATTGCGCGGTGACCGGCAATGTCACCAGCCTGCGCAACCGGCTGAAGGTGGAGGATCTGCTCACCAAAGTCTACCGGGAAGGCCCCGGCAAGGTGCCTCGCGGCCTGGAAGAGGACCGCATAATACCCGCACTGATCCCGAAGGTGCTGCCGCTGCACCAGGTCATCGAGGTGGACGCCTTCATCCCCGGCTGCCCCCCTGATCCCGACACCATCTGGGAGGCGGTCAGCGCCCTGCTGCACGGCGCGCCGGTGCGGTTGAAACAGGAGATGAGATACTTCGGCTGAGCGGATCGGGACGCGGAAAGCAAAAGTCCCGGCCTGGCCGCCACACGATTTTCAGGAGGAAGAGTATCATGGGCCGAACGGTTACCATAGATCCCGTGACCCGTATCGAAGGGCACGCCAAAATCACCATTCACCTCGACGACCGCGGGGGCGTGGAAGACGTCCGCTTCCACGTCACCGAGTTCAGGGGCTTCGAAAAATTCTGCGAAGGCCGGAGTTTCTGGGAAATGCCGGGCATCACGGCGCGAATCTGCGGCATCTGCCCGGTCAGCCACCTGATGGCCTCGGCCAAAGCCGGCGACGCCATCCTCGGGGTGAAGATCCCGCCTGCCGCGGACAAGCTGCGCCGCCTGATGAACTGGGCGCAACTCGTGCAGAGCCATGCGCTGAGCTTCTTTCACCTGAGCGCACCGGATCTGCTCCTCGGCATGGAGAGTTTCCCGGCGGCGCGCAACATCGCCGGCCTGATCCAGGCCTATCCGGAGATCGCCCGCAACGGCATCAGGCTGCGCCAGATCGGCCAGGAGATCATCCGCACCCTCGGCGGCAAAAGCGTCCATCCTTCCTGGACGGTGCCGGGGGGCGTCCGCAGCCCATTGATCGCCGATGCCCGCGACCACATCAAGCGAATGCTGCCGGATGGTTTCGACATCATCGAGATCGCCCTCGACCTGCTCAAGGACACCTTCGAATCCTTTACCGGGGAGATCGAAGCCTATGGGCATTTTCCCAGCCTGTTCGCCGGCCTGGTGACTCCGGAAGGGGGCCTCGAACATTATGACGGGGTGCTCAGGGTCATGGACAGCGAAGGAAAACTGCTGGAAGAAGGAATCGACCCCGCAAGGTACCGGAGCATCATCGAAGAGGCGGTGGAGCCGTGGAGCTACCTGAAGTTCCCCTACTACAAACCGCTCGGCTACGAAGGCGGAGCCGGCATGTATCGGGTGGGGCCGCTCGCGCGGCTCAACATCTGCGATTACGCAGGCACCCCCAGGGCAGACCGCGAGCTGCGCCAGTTCCGCCGTCTCGGCGAGAGGGGGAGACCGGTGGCGAACAGTTTCCACTACCACTATGCCCGCCTCATCGAGATTCTTTTCGCCCTGGAGAAGATCGAGGAAGCACTGGAGTCCGACGATATCACCTCGACCCGGGTCCGCAGCGAGGCCGGCGTCAACCAGCTCGTAGGCGTCGGTGTCAGCGAAGCGCCGCGCGGGACGCTGTTCCACGAATACCACGTGGACGAAAACGGCATCCTGCAGAAAGCCAACCTGATCATCGCCACCGGGCAGAACAACCTGGCGATGAACCGGGCGGTCCGGCAAATCGCGGAAGCATATATAAAGAACGGCACGGCCGGCGAGGGCATGCTGAACCGGATCGAACACGGGATCAGGATGTTCGACCCCTGCCTCAGCTGCTCCACCCACGCCATCGGCCAGATGGAGATGGAGGTGACCCTGCTCGATCGGAACGGTGCGGTGGTCGAGCGGCTGAGCCGTCGCAGCTGAAAAGTATCCAAACAGGTTTGGCTTCTCGTAGGGTGCGCTCCGCGCACCAGAAAAACGGGAAGGTGCACGGAGTGCACCCTACTGGAAAAGATCATTTTGAAAGCACCTTGGAATAAACGTTCTCCGGGGCGGTCCGCACTTGAGCCGACCCCGGAGATTCTTCACGGCAAGGACACATGTTGCTCATTATTGCCTACGGCAACACCCTGCGCGGGGATGATGGGGCCGGGATCGTTCTGGGAGAACAGCTGGAGCAGGAGTGCTGCAGGCGGGCCATTGCCACGGAGCTGCTGGTCTGCCACCAGCTGAGCCCGGAACTGGTGATCGAGATGATCAGGCCCGGGATCGAGAGCGTTGTCTTCACCGACACCCGCATTGCCGCCCCTGACGGCGCCGGATCGGCAATCGACATCGAATCCCTGCTCCCGCGTGTCGATCACCACGCCGGCGGCCATCACCTCTGCCCGCAGACGCTGTTGCTGCTCGCCGAAAAACTGTACGGAAAATGCATTCCCGCCTGGCAGATCACCGTTCCCGGAATCGCTTTCGATCACGGCGAGGGTTTCAGCCCAATCACCCGGCAGGCCCTGGACCGGGTGCCAGTCCTCCTGCGGGGATTTCTTGATCGTCTCTACGGTTCGGATCGGGAGCGATCGCAATAGGAATCCAAGGGGCGGAAACTTCCAGGCATCATCATTCGGGTTGTCAAAGAGCCATACGAAACCCGAAAAACCGATGCCTGCTGCAAGTGGCCATTTCCGTCTGGACATCTGAAAAAGTGAGCTCGGAGATCCAGGATTCCGATTCACGGCAAGACCATCTGCTGCAGGGCGGTGGTCCTGCGCCAGAAGACCATGGCGTCATAGCGCGCTCCGATTCTGGCGGTCAGATAGTAGCCCGGCATCTCAGCCTCCGGCGTATAGGCCACCCCGATCCCGCGGTGCCACAGAGGCTGCCGCGACCATAGCCGTGCTTCCCCGGCGTCCTGCCACAGCAGCAGGCAGTTGTCCCAGCCGCCGCTCTCCAGGAGCGCCTCCACCGAATCCTCCCGGGCCGGCGGCATGGTCATCACCATGGGCGGCTCGTACCAGTCCCTGGCCGCCAGCACGGTGCCGGCGTAGCCCGCGCTGCCGAGGATGAAAACCTGTTCCGGCCCGAGCGACTCGCGCATCAGCTGGCCGAAGTTGATCAGCCCGGTATCCTCGACGTCCGAGGAAGACATATCCCCGACATGGCTGTTGTGGGCCCAGGCGACGATCCCCTGCGCCGCGGCCGGCGTCCCCAGCAGGTTCTTTACATACCAGGCAAAGTGGCGGGAACGGATATTCCACGACTCGTACTGGTCCTGGGGGATGACCCGGTAGTACTGCTCGGCGGCGATGAGCATGGTGAGGACCCGCACCTCTTCCGGGCTGGGTTCCCTCAAGGCCGCGAGCAGCTCGGTGGCGAGGAGGCACCCCGTCTCCCGGCCCCGGGCATAGGCCTGGCTGTAGGCGGCGGGCTCGTCCGCATAGGGCTGCCACCACTCGACAAGCCTCCGGGATTTCTCCCGGAGAGCGCTCCCCTCGAGCCATCTGCCGGCGAGGAAATCGAGCGAGGCCTTTATGGAAAACTGCATGTCCATGCCGTAGCAGCGGACCATCTGCTCAGGCGGCAGCCGGCGGTTGAAATCCTTCAGGTACTGGACGAACTCCACCATCTCCTCATTGGCCCACACCCACTGCGGCCAGTGGGTGAAGGCGGCGGCCAGCATCTGCCGGGCCCCCATCTCCGGCGGCAGGAGGCCGCGGATATAGTCGTCGACCATCCGCGCGCCGTCCCATTCGGCCTCCAGCACCCAGACCCGCACCCCCAGCTCCTCGATGAGCCGGCGGGTCACCCATTTGCGGAAGGCGTAATACTCCTCCGTGCCGTGGCTGGCATCGCCGAGGAGAAAGACCCGCCTGCCCTTCATCCTGTCGATCAGATGGGGAAAACCCAGCGTGGCGTCCCTGGCGAAAACGGGCAGGGCGATGCCCGGCTCCTCCGGTTCGGCGACTTCTTCCCCGGCCGCCAGAGGCGCGGAACAGAGGAAATACAGCAGGACAGCCATGGCCGAACCGATCAAATATCTCATTTTCCTCCCCTCCGGTTTCATGAAAATTTGTTGGCTGTAAAGATCTTTCATTGTATGGCCGTTAATGCTACCATGTCAAATCAGGTTCCAAGAACCATTCTCAAATCGCCGCTGTTTCCGCCAGTACCCTATGAAGACCTCGAAACCACGGAAGATATACGCCGAAGCAACCACCTGCTGCAACCTGCGCTGCCCCATGTGCGTCAAGTGGACGCCGGGCAGCCGGATCCCCGAGGGCACCATGTCCCTTGCCACCTTCGGGCGGCTCTCGGAGTCGCTGCGCCATGCCGAGGCCCTGGTGCTGAACGGCATCGGGGAGCCGCTCCTGAATGGCGACCTGCCGGCGATGGTTGCCCTCGCGCGCGGCCTCATGCCGCAGGACTCCTGGATAGGACATCACCAACGAGAGCTATCCCTTCGCCAACGACTGTTACGGGGCCACCGTCCCCTGCGGCCACTGCATGTGGTGCCTCGGCGGCGTGCGTTGCCTGTAGGCGCCTGCGGCTCAGAAGTCAGAAACCAGAGGACGGAAACCAGAAATTTTTGCGCCTAACGGCGCCAATATATATGCTGGCTTTTTTAGTTGTGACAGATTTCCAGGAGCAAGGCACTAAAAACCGTACCAGCTGGTGATCGCATCGGCGGGTTCCCGCGGGGACTCCAGCCGGTTGCCCGGGAAATCCCAATTGGGGTAGCCGATGGCGACGGCAATGACAATCTGCTTCGACGGCGGTATCGAGCAATATTCCCTCAGGACATCCGGATACATCACCCCCTGATCCTCGATACAGGTTCCCAGGCCGAAATGCAGGGCGGCCAGGCAGATATTCTGGGTCACCGCGCCGATGTCGAAGATCGGCGTGCCCTCGGCCAGCATGCGGTCGACGCAGATCACGATCGCCGCCGGCGCATCGAAGAAGCGAAAGCCGCGCTCCAGCCACTGCGCACGCTTTGCGGCATCCTCCCGCGGTATATCCATCAGCCGGAACAGATGCTTGGCCAGCTCCACCTGCCGCCTCCGATAGACGCTCTCCACCGGCCATCCCACCACCGAGTGTTCCGAATGCGGCTTTTCTCCCGCCTGCAATTTCGCGACGATGGCCCGCCTGACCGAGTCCAGGACGTCGCCCGCCACCACCGTGAATTCCCAGGGCTGGGTGTTCATCGCCGACGGCGCGCGACAGGCGATTTCCAGCAATTCCCGGATGACCTCCCGGGGAACCGCTTCGGTTCTGAAATCTCTGATACTTTTTCGGCTCCTGATCGCTTCGACAAGATCCATGGCTTTCTCCCTCTCGTTTTTTCTTTTCAGGCGAATACTCGCGCCGGTGAAAAGTTTCTCCAGGTCCGGCGATCCTCCCGCTCGATCGGAGACCCCGGATGGGACGCCCCGACCACTTCCTTTCGCTTTCGACTTCCATTTATTACCGCTTTTCCGACTTTTTTCCATAGAAGTCCTTCGAACTCGACGAGGTGGAGGCCGGATTGCCCAGACCTGCTCGTCCCGGCCCGACCTGCGACTAAGAAGAAGCATTTACGGGAAAGATCGAGGCAAACATCATCTTTGAGCCAGGAATTACTTGCTTTCCGAACGGCCTGTTGCTAGTGTCCGCACAATGGGAAACTGTTACATCCGGGGAGCATAAAGAAACACGTATGCCGGAAACGACTTACAAAGAAGCGCCATGAAAGGAATCCGCCGCTTCGGCGCCATCGCCCGGGTGCTGGCCAGGCACGGCTACGGCAATTTGATGGAGCGTCTGGCCAGCCAGGAACCGCAACAAGAGAGCGCCGACGCCGAGGTCCGGGCCCTGCGGCCCCCTTTCCACTCGCCGGCGCGCCTCCGCCTGATGCTCGAGGATCTGGGCCCGAGCTTCATCAAGCTGGGCCAGTTGATGAGCGTCCGGGCCGACCTCTTCCCGCCGGAGTATACGGAGGAGTTCAAGAAGCTCCAGGACAGCGTCCCGCCGGTCCCCTTCGCCGCCGTCAAGGCGGTGGTGGAGACCGAGCTGGGCGCGCCCATAGACGAGGTCTTCGATGACTTTTCCCGGGAGGCGCTGGCCGCCGCCTCGGTCGCCCAGGTGCACGAGGCCCGGCTGAAAAGCGGGGAGCGGGTGGCGGTCAAGATCATCAGGCCGGGCATCGAGCGCAAGATCCGCGACGACATCCGCCTCATGCTCTTTTTCGCCCAGCGGCTGGAAAAGCTCTTCGAATTCGCCCGGATCCTCGGGGCGGTGAATCTGGTCAAGGAGTTCGAGCGGACGGTCTTCCGGGAGCTGGACATGTATATCGAGGCGGGCAATATCGAGAAGTTCGCCGCCAACTTCGCCGAAAGCGAAGAGATCTACACCGCCAGGGTCTACTGGGCCTACACCGCGAGATCGGTCCTGGTGATGGAATTCATCGACGGCATCAAGATGGACGAGGTGGAGAAGATCCGCCGGGCGGGCATCGACCCCAAGGAGGTGGCCATGATCGGCCTGCGGTCGTTTTCGCGCCAGCTCATGGATTTCGGCTTCTTCCACGCCGATCCCCACCCCGGCAACACCATCGTCATGTACGACGGCCGGGTCAGCCTGGTCGATTTCGGCATCATCGGCTATCTCGACGAGGAGACCATGATGCAGGTGGCGAACATCTTCCTCGGCTACGCCGAGCACGACTACGACCTGGTGATGGACGCCTTCCGGGACGCCGGTCTCGTCAACGAGAAAACCGTCGATCTCAAGCAGTTCCGCGCCGACCTCAAAGACATGAGCGAACCCTTCTACGGCCGGACCCTGCGGACCATTTCCGTAAGGGACGTCTACGAGCAGGTCATGCGGCTGGCCTACAAATACCGCATCCGCTTTCCCAGGAACCTGCTCCTGCTCTTCAAGACCTTCGTCCAGACCGAGGCCCTGGGCAAGATCCTGGGCAGCGACGCCAGCATCCTCGAGGTCACCAGGCCCTACGCCAGAAAGCTGGTCGAGCGCGGCTACGACGCCCGCAACCTGTTGAAGGGTCTCGGCCGGGATGCCAGGGGCCTGGGCTCGCTCCTTGCCGCAATGCCCCAGGCCCTGCAGTCCATCCTCAGGCGGACCGCCGAAGGACGGCACCGCCTGGAGGTCCTCCACAGCGGCCTCGAGCCCATCGCGGGCAGGTTCGAACGGGGACTCAACCGGGCAATCGTCGGCCTGCTTATCGCCGCCTCGACCATCGCCGGCTCGCTGCTGCTCGGTTCCCCGCTCAAGCTCGTGGAGATCGGCATCGGCGGCGCGACCGTCTCCCTCACTACCCTGCTCGGCCTCGCCGCCTATGCCATCGCCACAACCCTCGGCCTGTGGCTGATCATCGCCATTTTCCGGTCAGGCAGAATGTGAGGAAGGAACGGACTTATCCCCTCATAAAAACTCATCCCACCCGTTTCATTCATCCGGGCCCCACGCATGACAACTCAGTTGTAGATGCGGGTGCGCTCTTCGATGCTGACCATCTCCGAGAGATCTTCCACCCAGGAAGAGGCTTTGCTTCTGGTAATAACAAAACAGAGCCGCCCGCCGGTGACCGGCCTCTCCCGGACAACAGGCGGGGCCGGCGGCGGCAGGCAATCGCGATCCACATACCGTTTCGCCGCATAATCGATGAAGGCCTTTACCACATCGGACGAATCTTCCCAGGCCAGTTCGTCATCCATGAAATCCATCATATTCTTTCCCCCCGAAAAGATATATTGAGGAGGCCACTATATAGAGTGCAGTTTAAATTGAAAATAGGCGAATATACGCATATTTCAATGGGTAGATCCCACTAATTCCCGCTAATTCGGCGAGAATTCGTGAAGATAGACAATCCTGGCGCTGAATTTTTTTTACGCTCGTCCCTAAAAGCTTTGTGCTTCGCCCTATTGTCGCTATCAGTTCATGCTTTGCCATCGGAAAATCCCCCGAGTCCATTTTTCGAACCATCCCCCTGCCCGCCGGTCCCATAACGCACGGCGCCTTGCCTCGTAAAGATCCGCCTGCCTGCGTCCGCCTGCTCGATAGTATGGGAAAAGGCCACAGTCAACGCTGTCATGGTCAAGCTTCTTCGTGTGATTGCCTCCTCGGCAGATACACTCTGAATGGTGCGACAAGGCTTCACCCCAGGAACATCAAACTTTGATTCCTGCTATCTGTGGCGGCCTCGCCATCTATGTGCGGCGATACCGATAATTCCGGAACAGAACAGCAGCAGCGATGTCGGTTCCGGCGCGGGCACCGCAGCCTGGGCATAGCTGAAATTATCAAGAATAGCCTCGACCAGGGCATGGGGATGCATTGAGAGACTGGTAACGGGGAGATCGGAGAAAAAACCGAAAAATGCAAAAGTAGGATAGGGATTGCCAGGGTATGGCCCGGCGAAGACATCTCCGGTGGACAGCACCACGTTGCTCAAAGTTGCCGTGCTCGTATAGCCCAGGATAGGCTCAAGTTCTCCAAGGTCGAACCCGAAGGCGTAGACATGGGGGGGCAGCTTTACGTCTATTGACTGATTATGGGTGGGATAGAGAACTTTGCCTGCATTATAAGGAATCCCATACCCGTCCCCGACTTCCAACCATATATGAGACGTAAAGATGACGTCACCCGCAGTGACCGAAAGAAAGTCCGACGATATCGTGGTCTGTTCGAAGTCGATGTTTGTCACGCTATATTCCGATTCCAGGACCTTGGCCATCCAGGCGGCTTGATCGGTGTACATGACAGCCGAAGCATGTGCATTTGCAATCCACCAGAGCAAAACGAACACCAGCGTGACACCCGATATCCGAATCCGTTTCATGGCAAACCTCCTTTGATCGAATTGATGAAATTGATGATTTTCGTGAAGGTATTATCCCAATGACAGCCCGCATTTGATGGATAGAAACTCTATCTCCTGCCCCGATTCCGCCATTTGCTGGCAACAAGCCCGACAATCCCGACCCCCAGCAAAAGCATTGAAGAAGGTTCCGGCACGGGCGCTGCTGCCCGGGCATAGGTGAAATTATCGAGAATCGCCTCGATGCTTCCCTGAGGATGCATCGACAGACCGGTGATGGCCAGATCGGAGAGAAATCCGAAAAAGGCGAAGGTCGGGAAAGGATTGCCTGCAAACGGTCCGCCAAATGTTTCTCCGGTCGAGAGCACGATATCGCTCAACGTCGGCGGTGAATATAATGGGGGCAAAAGCCCACCCAGGTCGCCGAGATCGAATCCGAAGGCGAAAACGCTCTCCGGCAGCTCGATTTGCAGCGGTTGATTGAAAGCCGGGTAAAGGACCATGCCCGAGTCGTAAGGGATCCCGAAGAGATCCGAGACTTCGAGAGGTATTCCGGGGGACGAGAAGATGACATCTCCCGCCACGACGGTAAAGGAGTCGGGCGATCCGGTATTTTCGAAATCAATGGTCGTCGTGCCGTATCCCAGACTCGACACTTCTGTCCGCCAGGCAGATTCATCGGTGAAGAGGACCGTGAAGGCATGGGATATTGAAAGCCATCCCAGGACAAGGAATACCGTCGTCACACCCGACATCGACATCCGTTTCATTGCACCACCTCCCGTGTTAGATCATGAGGCTGCAGGGGAACATCTACCCCCCGTCCTTCAACTATAAGCTCCATCCCCTCATCTGCGCCTCTTTCGCACATCCGTCTGCGGAAAAACCAGAAAATTCCGGACTCGGCAGGAGCAGTACTGAAGGATTCGGCCGCTTTGAACAGATGAAGTTATCGGTATCGCTTCGTTCAGGGGCAGAGGGATACCTCGAGTGTCCCGGATGCACAGAGACAGCAGGAAACAGTGCATGCGCAAGCAAGCCGCGGAGGAAACGAAACTGCAACCTCCTCGGATAAAGGACGGGAAGCAGGTGAGACGCAATCCGCCGCGGCTTCCGCCGGAGAGCCAGGCCACCGCCGTCTTGGCGGGCAGTGGACGAAATTGCCGAATCATAATTGGCCGGGAAGTGGTTGTCCATAGACTCATGATCCTATTTTTAGTTAGTATCGACGGCTCACGTCCCGCCGGCGATGGCAGACAGGCCTGTCACAGCTTTGATATCAAACCGCCTTGATTTCCCCTGCTCCCGTTGCTAGAGTCCGGTCAATGGACAACTTTCAGCACCTTGGAAATCATCTGGCGACGCTCATTCCGGCGGCGAAAGGTTTCGGCCAAGACCGGAAGATCCGCTCCGCCCATTTCTTCGAACCGGCCGAACAGCCGGTGGAGGTGACTATGGCGGTCAGCGAGGCCGATGCGAGGCGGCTTTCTGCCCGGCTCATGGAAGGGCTCAATATCTTCTTCGTCATATCCCCCATCGAGTTCGGCATGACCGGAGACCTGCCATGATTGCCGCCGTGCGGAGCCTGCCCCGGACCGTTTGGCTGATCGGCCTGATCAGCATGATAAACGATGCGGCCTCCGATATGATCTATCCGCTGATCCCGCTCTACCTCTCCTCGGTGCTGATGGCCGGCCCCCGGGCGCTGGGCATCATCGAGGGCATCGCCGAGGCCACAGCCAGTCTTTTGAAGCTCTTTTCCGGGGTGCTCTTCGACCGTACCGGGAAGGCCAAGCCCTGGATCGTCTTTGGTTACAGTCTCGCGGGCTTCGGGCGGCCGTTGATCGCCTTCGTGACCAGCTGGCCGTTTCTGCTCGCGATCCGCTTCGCCGACCGGGTGGGCAAGGGGCTTCGGACTTCGCCCCGGGACGCCCTGCTTGCCGCCAGTGCCGGCGTGGAAAAGCGGGGACTGGCCTTCGGGCTGCACCGGGCGATGGACAACGGCGGAGCGGTCGTGGGCCCCTTCATCGCCTCCCTGCTCCTGGCTGCCGGCTTGTCGCTCAGGGAGGTGTTCCTCTGGTCGATCGTCCCAGCCCTGCTCTGCCTGGCTTTCTCCGCCGCCCTGCGCGAGCCCGATAACGGCGCCGCGACGCCGACCAGGGATCTCAGTTTCAGCCTCTCCGGAATGCCGCCTGTCTTCAAGCGCTATCTGCTGGTCGTCGCCCTCTTCACCCTGGGCAACTCCTCGAACATGTTCCTGCTGCTGCGCGCCCGGGAACTGGGGGTGGCGGAAGCGCAGATTCCGCTGCTCTGGGCGACGGTGTCGGTGGTGGCCATGCTCTTCTCGACGCCGCTGTCGGCCCTGTCCGACAAATGGGGACGGGTCCGCCTCCTCCTGGCGGGCTACCTGGCCTACGGGATGTTCTATTTCTCCATGGGCGGTATCGCCGGAAACAGCTTCATCCTCTTCACCCTCTTCGCCTTCTACGGCATCTTTCTCGCCGCCACCGAAGGGGTGGAAAAGGCCCTGGTCGCCGATCTCGCCCCGGAAGGGCTGCAGGGCAAGGCCTTCGGCTGGTTCAACCTGACCGCGGGAATCATGCTGCTGCCGGCCTCGGTGGTCTTCGGCTGGCTCTACCAGGGGTTCTCGCCGCGGGTGGCCTTTTCCTTCTCGGGGGGCTGCGCGGTTCTGGCCGCCCTGCTTCTTGTCGCCTGGGTGAAACCCGAACGTCGGATGTGAATCTGTTATCGTTCAGCCTGTCGGCACTTCCTTGCGCTCCACGGGCAGGTGCACCTCTTCTTGCCCGCAGGAAAAGAGGCAACGAAAACAGGGTCCATACCGTGCCAAAAGCGCGGTAAACGAGCACAGACTTCCGGGAGGGATGCGGCGTTGTGGGGCGAAAGCGTTGCGCCCTCACTGGTGCAATGCAGGGAGAAGCCGGTTTTCCACGTGGGCGCCTGGACCAACAGGTGAAACCGTCCGGACCTGATGCCGGGGCGGCGGGCTCGCCTGACACATTATAGGCATATGGCACTTTTTTTGCTTGCGCTCTTCACGAGAATGCACGCCTGAAACAGCTCATCCGAACCATAACTTCGACCAGGTGGAAAGCCCATGAAGCAGACATTTGGCAGGTGGTGCAAGAACGGAGCTGCGATGCAGGCCCTGGCGGTCTGCCTGGGGCGGAAGGTTCCCGCCGTCACGGCCCTCGCCGGTGCAGCCTTCCTCCTCGGCGGCTGCAGCGACATGGTCCTCTTCAACCCCAAGGGGCCCATCGGCGAGACCGAGCGTTTCATCATCCTCACTGCTTTCGCGCTCATGCTGCTCGTCGTGGTGCCGGTCATCATCATGACCCTGTGGTTTGCCTGGCGATACCGGGCCAGCAACCGCGAACACCAAGACTACGCACCGAAATGGAGCTATTCCCGCACCATCGAGATTTCCATCTGGGTCCTCCCGGCTATCATCGTCATGGCGCTCACTGTCCTGATCTGGAACAACACCTTCCGGCTCGACCCCTTCAATGCCATCGACTCCCCGGAGAAACCCGTCAACATCGAGGCGGTGTCGCTCGACTGGAAGTGGCTCTTCATCTATCCCGAGGAAAACATCGCCGTGGTGGGCGAAATGGTCTTTCCGGCCGGCGTCCCCCTCTCCTTCCGGCTCACCTCGGATACGGTGATGACCTCGTTTTTCATCCCCCAGTTGGGCAGCCAGATCTACGCCATGGCGGGGATGCAGTCCAGGCTCCACCTCCTCGCCAACGAACCGGGAACCTTTTTCGGCCATAATCAACAGTTCAGCGGCAGCGGGTATTCCCGGATGAACTTCAAGGCGATCGCCGTCTCGCCGGAAGATTATTCCGCCTGGCTGGACAAACTGCGGGAAGCGCCGGAAACCCTCGATCTGGGTCGTTACCAGGAACTGGCAAAACCCACCCACGGCTACCCCGTGACCTATTTCTCGTCCGTCGAGGCGGGTTTGTTCGATCACGTCATCCACCAGTACGGCCACCATGGTTCCCACGGCGGGCCGCATCAACGGAAGGCCCAACCGCCGCCCCGGGATCATCGTCCGCCCGAGGAACGTGCCCGCGCCACGCCCGGGGAATACACGCTGACCCCATAACGCCGGCGAACCAGGCACGAAAGCCAAGGAGAACATTATGTTGTTCGGAAAATTGAGTTACCGTGAAGTTCCCTATCATGATCCGATAGCGATGAGCGCCGTGGTGGGCTCGATCCTGCTGGGTCTGGCGATCCTGACATACATCACCCGCAAACGCAAATGGGCCTACCTGTGGACCGAGTGGCTGACCAGCGTCGATCACAAGCGGATCGGCATCATGTACATCATCGTGGCCGCCGTGATGCTCGTGCGGGGGATCTCCGACGCCATTCTGATGCGGGGACAGCAGGCCCTCGCCTTCGGCGCCTCCCAGGGTTTCCTGCCGCCGGACCACTACAACCAGATCTTCAGCGCCCACGGCACGATCATGATCATCTTCGTGGCCATGCCCTTTCTCTCCGGCTTGATGAATATCGTCGTGCCGACCCAGATCGGAGCCCGGGACGTGGCCTTTCCCTTCCTCAACTCCCTGAGCTTCTGGCTGACCGCGGCAGGGGCCCTGCTGGTCATGATATCGCTTGGCATGGGAGAGTTTTCCAAGGCCGGCTGGTCCGGTTACACACCCCTCACGCAAAAGCAATTCAGCCCGGGGACGGGGGTCGACTACTGGCTGTGGGCCTTCCAGATATCGGGGCTCGGCTCGCTGCTCACCAGCATCAACTTCATCGTCACCATCCTGAAAATGCGGGCTCCGGGCATGAAGCTCATGCACATGCCGCTCTTCGTCTGGAACTCCCTGTGCACCTCGGCGCTGATCCTCCTCGCCTTTCCGGTGCTGACCGCAGCGCTCGCCATGCTCTCGCTCGACCGCTATCTCGGCATGCATTTCTTCGGCACCACCCACGGGGCCAACACCATGATGTACGTGAACCTCTTCTGGATGTGGGGCCACCCGGAGGTCTATATCGTCATCCTGCCGGCCTTCGCCGTTTTTTCCGAGATTACCGCCACCTATTCGGGCAAGCCGCTGTTCGGCTATACCTCCATGGTCTGGTCCACCATCGTCATCACCATGCTCTCCTTCGCCGTCTGGCTTCACCATTTCTTCACCATGGGTGCCGGGCCTCACGTGAATCTGTTCTTCGGCATCGCCACCATGGTCATCGCCGTGCCCACCGGGGTGAAGATCTTCAACTGGCTGTTCACCATGTACCGCGGCATGGTCCGGTTCGATTCGCCGATGCTCTGGACCGTCGGTTTCATCACCACCTTCGTGATCGGCGGGATGACCGGCGTCATGCTGGGTGCGCCTCCCGCCAATTTCGTGCTGCACAACAGCCTATTCGTTACCGCCCATTTCCACAACGTACTCATCTCCGGAGCCCTCTTCGGCTATTTCGCCGGCTTCACCTACTGGTTCCCCAAGGCCATGGGCTTCACCCTCAACGAGAAGTGGGGTAAACGGGCCTTCTGGGGCTGGCTGGTGGGCTTCTACCTCGCATGGATGCCCGTCTACTTCCTGGGCTTCATGGGCATGCCCCGGCGGCTGGCCTACTACGACAACGAGGCCTGGCGCCCGCTGCTGCTCATCGCCGCGGTGGGGACCGTCGCCATCGTCTTCGGACTGTTCAGCCAGGTCATCCAGGTCGCGGTGAGCGTCAGGAATCGCCACCTGAGCCGCGACCTCAGCGGCGACCCCTGGAACGGCCGAACCCTGGAGTGGGCGACCGCCTCCCCGCCGCCCGTCTACAACTTCGCGAAGACGCCGGAAGTCCGCTCCCTCGACGCCTTCACGACCATGAAGGAAGAAGGCACCGCCTACCGGCGTCCGGAAAAATACGAGGACATCCTCATGCCGAAAAACACCGGTTGCGGTTTCTTCCTGGGCATGGCCGCCTTCGTCCTCGGCTTCGCCCTGGTCTGGTACATCTGGTGGCTGGCGATCGCAAGCATCCTGGTCATGCTCGCGACCCTCGTCTACCGTGCCTGGGACGAAGATATCCACTACATCCTGCCTGCAGCCGAAGTCGAGAGGATGGAGAACGAACGCTTTCGATGGCTTGCCGCGGCAGGGCATCCGCCACTTTCAACCAGCCCAGGGACATGACCATGACTCCGGAGACAACCCCGGTCACCGCAGTTCACCACGAACTCCTCGCCCATCACGAACACGAGGCAACGGCCAACCAGGACATGGGCTTCTGGCTTTACCTGATGTCCGACCTGGTGATCTTCGCCGTCCTCTTCGCCACCTACTTCGTTCTCTCGGAAGGTTTTGCGGGAGGCCCCACCGGCCGGGAACTCTTCGACCTGTCGTTCGTGCTGATCGAGACCCTGCTGCTGCTCCTGAGCAGTGCGACCTGCGGCCTGGCGATGCTGGCCATGCACGAGGGCAAGCGGCAGCAGCTCCTCATCTGGCTGGCGGTGACCTTTCTCTTCGGATCGGGCTTCATCGCCATGGAGATCCACGAATTTTATATCCTTGTCGAAGAGGGCAACGGGCCGCGGCGCAGCGCCTTCCTCTCCGCCTTTTTCACCCTGGTCGGCACCCACGGGCTTCATGTGGCATCCGGCCTTTTGTGGATGGCGCTGGCGATGATTCAGGTGGTCACCAAGGGCTTGACCGAGCCGGTCCGGTCCCGCCTGATGCGGCTCAGCATGTTCTGGCACTTTCTCGATATCGTCTGGGTGGCGGTCTTCACCAACGTCTATCTGCTGGGGGTCATGTCATGAAGCGGAAGGTCGAACAAACCGGGGCGAGTCATGGAAGTTTGAGTACCTACACCATCGGCTTCATTCTCTCCGTCATCCTCACCCTGGTGGCTTTCGGCGCGGTCATGACCGGCGGGCTGTCGCGGGCGTTGACCCTGACCACCATCTTTAGCGCCGCCATTCTCCAGATCCTGGTGCATCTCCGCTACTTTCTCCACCTCGACATCTCGTCGGCCTCACACTGGAACATGCAGTGGCTGATCTTCACCATCTCGACCATCCTGCTCTTCGTCGCCGGCTCGCTGTGGATCATGTGGCACCTGAACTACCGGTTGATGTGATCAGAAGCCGGAAACCAGAAGGCCAGAAGCCGGAAAGAGAATGTCGCCTGCGGCGAGTTTGCTGTCTGTCCTCTGGTTCAGACAGGTACCGGCCTGTAGACGGATGCTCAAAAAAATCCTGACTTCCGGATTTTTTTTCCGGAAATCAGACTTTCGCAAAGATCATTTACCTGCCGAGGCCTTTGAGCCGCAGGGGGAATTTTTCGCCCCCCTGCCCGCTCAAGAGAGCCGGAGGCGACATTTTATTCTGGTTTTCTGGTTTCTGGCATTCCGGCTTCCGACTCCCCCGTGACCTTGCCGCGGAAGATCCAGTAGGTGTAGGTGGTGTAGATGAGAATGATCGGCAGGAGGATGAGGGTCACCACCAGCATGAAGCGCAGGGTGGTGGGGCTGGCGGCGACCTGGTCGACGGTCAGGGCGACGGACTCGACGCTCGGGATCATCGCCGGATAGAGGCCGAAGGACAGCCCGGTGAAGGAAAAGATGACGATCAGGCAGTTCCAGAAGAAGGGCGTCACCTGGAATTTTCGGCTAAGACTCCGGAAATACATGACAAAGGCGCCGATGGTCAAGAGCAGGAAGAGATAGAGGAAGATGGACGGCCAGGGGCTCTCCCCGCGAAAAAACCATCTTGCCGCCATGGTCGGGTGGATGATGCCCGTGGCGATATGGATGAGCGCGGAGACGACGGCGGTGACGAGACCGGCGGCGGCGGCGATGCGGTAGCTGCGCTCCTGCAGCTGCCCCTCCGTCCGAATGATGAGAAAGCCCGCGCCGAGCATGATATAGCCGGCCACCACACCCGCCGTGGCGACCAGGGAATACCAGTTCAGCCAGTCGTCCGGACGACCTGCGAATGACTCCGCCTGCACCGTAATGCCGCCCAGCAGGCCGCCCAGGGCAAGGCCCTGGCCCAGGGTGGCGAGCACGCTGCCGACGCCGAAGGAGATAAGCCAGACATGCTTTTTCGTGGCATTGTCATGAAATTCGAAGGCTACCCCCCGGAAGATGAAGCCGAACAGCATCAGGACCAGGGGAATATACAGGGCCGACAGGACAATGGAGTAGAAGAGCGGGAAGGCCCCGAACAGCATGCCGCCAAGGATGACGATCCAGGTCTGGTTGGCGTGGCAGAAGGAGTGGATGGAGTCCATCATCAACTTCCTCTCGGCGGGCGAGCGGGCGAACAGGGTCAGCATGCCGATGCCGAGGTCCGCGCCGTCGGTGAGCACATAGTAGAGGAGGAAGAAACCGACGAGCACCAGCCAGATTGTCGGCAGGTTTGCGTTTATCGCTTCCATCATTTGTGCCTAATATGTTTTTTTGACAGGAATTTGTGGACATCCCGCTGCAGCATGCCTCTTTCCGCGGGCACCTCGCCAAGGTCCGGGCCCTTTTTCAGGATGCGCCTGGCAAACCAGAGGAAAAGGATGAAGAGCAGGGTGTAGATAGCGACAAAGCCGATGAGAGAGCCGGCCACAGATTCGTAGGGGATCGGGCTCACCCCCTCCTCGGTCCGCATCACCCCCTGGATCACCCAGGGCTGCCGCCCCACCTCCCGGACGATCCAGCCGGCCTCCATGGCGAGGTAGCTCAAGGGGATCGCCGCCATCCACGAATACAGCAGCCCTTTCTGCCCCGCAACCCGCTCCGGCGTCAGGTTCCCCATTTTCCAGACCCAGACGGACCAGACCAT
>OBJA01001236.1_pt1 | contig 18339 bp, 16 predicted proteins | sample 1519751 | NCBI WGS metagenome assembly OBJA01 (sample SAMEA3881238, study PRJEB22517) | soil metagenome | biome: lake sediment; feature: soda lake sediment; material: sediment, water from around vicinity | place: India | collected 2013-12-23 | depth 3 m
AATATATTTTATAAATTTGTAAACGAGAAAGTTGCATTTGCTAGTTGAATCTTCCAGCTTAAGATAATTGTTCATATATTGTTTAATAAAGAATAATTCATTAAATTTGCAATAGAAACAAAAAACATGAAATTTATGAACACCTTGATAATATATGCAAATTACAAAGAAGAAAGTTTTACCGCAGCAATTAGAGACACGCTTGCCGATATTTTTCATCAGAATAATAATCATGTTGTAATTCGAGATTTGTATGAAATTAAATTTAATCCTGTCCTAAGTAAAACTGATCTGGAATCAATTGACAAATCTATTTACCCTGTTGATATAATGCGAGAACAAAAATTCATAACTTGGTCTGAATTAATATGTTTTATATATCCTTTATGGTGGTCGGGTATGCCTGCAATTTTAAAAGGTTATATTGAGAGGATTTTTTTACCCGGATTCGCGTTTGAATATAATGAAGGAATACCTACACCTCTTCTAAATGGAAAAAAAATGATGATATTTAATACTACAGGATCAAAAAAAGTTTTTCAGCAACAAAAACTTAAGGATGCTCTAAATATTATCACAGAAGACTGTATATTTAAATTCTGCGGAATGAATATCATAGAACATAAGTATTTTGACGCAGTCTCTCTTGTTGGAGATAAAACAAGACAAAAATATTTGAATGAAGTAATCACTATAGCAAAACAAGTTAAATAAACAAAAAAAGCAGCCAAAATACTGTTTACCTCAAATAAACATTAACATGTTAATAAATTAAACAAATTCAAAATCATTTTCTTGATAATTGATAATAATTTTGTTTTAGGCTAAACATATGTTTATATGCAAAAACTTGGAAAAATAAAAAACATATTTATTTTTATAATAAGGAATAAATATCTTGTAACACTAATTGCATTTATACTATGGGTAGTTTTTTTTGACACCAACAGTTTAATCGACAGATATTCTTCGCTCAACAAACTAAACAGCTTAAAAAAAGAACATAGTTTTTTTCTAGGTGAGTTTCAGATGTATAAAAATCAGTACCATGATTTATTTTCAGGAAAATATGAATTAGAAAAATTCGCAAGAGAACAATATCTCATGAAAGCTGACAATGAAGATATTTACATAATAAACTTTGTCAAATAGCTTTTAGTTCATATCAGGATTAATAGGAAAATTTCGCCATACATGATAGCGAGGATCAACAAGATTAAGGGCTTTATACCAAAGTTTAGATTCATTCTCAAAAATAATTTTTGGTTTTGTACATGCCACAAGCCACGAATTATTATTTATCTCTTCGTTAAGTTGACCAACAGACCAACCTGAATATCCGAGAAAAAATTTTGTATTAGAATTATTTGCAATACCTTTATTTACTAGTTCACGCATTTGATCTAGGTCTCCGTCGAGATATAAATTATCAGAAATTTGTTCGGCGCATTTAATTTTGCCAAGACTATGAATAAAATGTATTACATCTGGTTCCACAGGCCCTCCAATATAAAGGTCTACATTATCTTTTTTTAATCCATCAATAGCTTCGTGCAACTTCATTCCAGACTTATGATTAAGAATAAAACCCATATGGGAATCATTAACATCATCAATAAGATAAACAACGGAGCGAGAGAAAATATTATCAAACAATAATGGTTCAGATATTAGTATTCTCCCTGCCTGAGGCTTCAGGTCATTTGAAATAATACGCAATATGTCCAAATCAAACATCATAATACAAATATAAACATTTTTCTTAATATCAAAAAATATTTTATTCACAAATAATCAGTTTTACATATCATTTTTTTGACAATTCAGCATATTTTTTTTGAATATTATCTAAAAACTGACTTTTATCACAACAATAATTAAAAATAAATGTTTTATTTGCAGCAGATAATCAAATTTAATATTTGATTTATCTTTTCTCTTTTTCATGGTTGATTGGGGTTAGTACAAAAGGACCTGGATTCCCAAAATCCGGGTTCTTTTATTTCACATTAAGCTAATTATCAGAATATTAACAATAAATTAAAATTTATCTTATAACTTTACACTACTGAATAAATTTTTTGTTTATATTTGTAACTAAATGTTGTTTTTGTTTTTTCATGATGATAATTTAAGGTTAAAATAACCTGCTCTTATTTTGAGCAGGTTATTTTTATTTTCTTAAATATTTATTATTTTTTTAATAATGAAACAATATTATGTAACTTACCTTCGTTATAGAATTACCATGTAACTCAAAAATAATTCCTTTCTTTTTTTCATGGTTGATTGGATTTAGGTTGAGGATTCGGGCAATAGTCCGGATCCTCTTTTTTACTGAGTGGCGAATTTGATTATTTCATTGGCAAATAAGTGTCATTCACCTAATAATATTTTATGTTAGCATTGCAAAATGATATGTTTGCAGTATTGTTAAATAAATCTTAAAAATGAAGACTATGAAAAAAATTACTTTTATTACATTTTGCTGCATAATTATATGCTTATTATCATTATCATGTTGTCGCAATTTTCCTATACTTAGAGGCGAAGGACATCTCATTGAAAAACGTATAGAAATAAACACTGTAAAATCTATTGATTCGAGGGGCTCATTTGATATTGAACTTATAAAATCTGATAGTTTAGCAGTAATTATACATGCCCAAAAGAATATTTCTGAGGCAATAATAATAGATATTAAACAAGAGACTGCTATAATCAGATACAAAAGTGGACTAATTATAAAACCCACAGAATCTGTAAAAATTACATTTTTTATACCTGAATTAAAAATAATAAATTTAAGAGGCTCTGGAAATATAATATCGAAAGACACTTTTAAGAGTACTGATTTCATTGCAGCTTCAATCTATGGTTCAGGAGACTTATTTTTAAACCTCGATTGTCCGGAATCGAAAATTTGCATAAAAGGGTCGGGCAATGCCAATTTAAATTTAGTGAGTCAGCAGCTACAAAGTTCTATATCAGGTTCAGGCAGCATTAACTTAAATGGTTCTGCGCAACATCACGATATAGCAATACATGGTTCAGGGAAAATATTTGCTTTCGATTTAGAGAATCAACAATCAGACATAAAAATCTCAGGAAGTGGAGATGTTGATGTCTTTTCATTAGAAGTATTGAATGTCACTATTTCCGGAAGCGGTAATGTAAGATATAAAGGGCATCCTCGAATATCAACAAATATTTCAGGTAGTGGGAATATTTACTCATGGTAAAAATCTGAAAAATCAGTTAACGTATATTTACCCTTAGTCCTTAACTATTCTTTTCACAACTCTGAAACTGAAATACTTCTGCATAAAATAGGAGTAGACGATCACAAATGCTACAGTAATTATTTTTGAAAAGGTTGGCCAAAAACCGAGGGTTTCAACAAAAAACTTAAGAAGAAAATAGTGAATAATAATTGAACCTAATACTGTAAGCCCATATCGGAATAGTTGTTTTCGTCCTAATAAATTGGACTGAGTAAAAGTAATATGTCTGGCAAGCAAAAAACCAGTAGTAAAAGTTATAGGAAATACAAAAACAAATGCAGCGATATGAGGAGTCATCGCGATGAAAAGTATTTCGACAAGTTCTTTTTTAAATATAAAGTTATAAAAAATAAAGAATAAGAAAATATCAAATGATGTGTTTAAAGCACCCGTAAATCCATATCGGAATGTGACTATTGGAATTAAATGTCTGAAGGGTTTGTAAAACCAATCAATTACAGTATTTATAAGTCTGATAATATTATAAAAAAAATACGACATTTGTTTCAGTCTGCTTAATACAATTTCCACAAAAATACACTTTTCTTAAATAATAGAAAAAAATATATTTAGTCTTCACAAATTTACCAATTAAGAATTTCTTGATAAACAAAAATGCTTAAAGATTGTTATAATAAATATTTTATAAATATTTTTTTTTAGTGTTTAATTTAAACTGTACAATTATGAAAGTTTTAGTAATAATATTATCAATGCTGACGGCGGGCATTATAAACGCCGAAACATCCGGAGAAAAGTCAACAAGTCAGTGCTATTTGGAATATGAGAAACTTATAACAAACTTTAATGTAAGTGTTGATTTGTTGCAAGTACCTTACTCTACTTCGAAATCTGCATGTATGCAAAAAGTTTATTCGAAAGGAGATTATTCGTTGTGGAAAGTGCCCGCAAATGAAATTGTAGCATATCCGAATAAAAACATCACTGGAGTTTCATTTAATTACTTCGTATATAAAAGTGACAATTTTCATCTTACTGTGAATGAGTTGAATAAATCTGATGTATACAAGTTTTTTACTGAATAGGTTTATTAGTAAGTATTCTATTGCAAACAATTGTGCCTATAGACTTTTGTGATTAGATTTATATTAAATTATTTCAATATAAATTACTAATTAGGCTATATTACACTTGAATATTTTATTGTGTATTATTATTGAATCAAGGTTTTTTTTTCTAATATTGTATTTTAATTTAGTTAAAGCAAACTTCAAAAATCTTACTTATGAAAGAAACGAGAGAAGATTGGACTTACAGTGAATTTCGAACATATCTCCTGCTCTATGCAGCAAATGCAGATTTTATCATCAGAAAAGAGGAAAAAGATGTTATTCTTGAAGAATCTAACAATAAGGAATATAAAAAGATTTTAAAGAAATTCGAAAATGATTCTGATCTTGAAAAGATTAAGACAATCATGTCTTTTAGAGAAAAATACTTTTCAACAGAAGAAGAGGTAGAAAAACTACTTGATGAAGTTAAGGAAGTTTTATTTGCTGATGACGAGTTTCATTATTATGAAAGAAATTTTTTAATGTTCTTCAAGAAGCTTTTTAAAGGCTGAAATAAATATAAAAATCTAGTTTTTCGAAAAATGTTTAGTATGTCTCAAAGTTTACAAGCAATCAGTCCTATTGATGGGCGTTATTCAAATAAAACGAAAGAATTGGTTCAATACTTTTCTGAGTATGCCTTAATAAAGTACAGAGTTTTTATTGAAATAGAATATTTTATTGAATTATGTAATATCCCTTTGCCTCAGCTATCAAGTATTGACCGAAACAGGCTACCGGAGCTTAGAAAAATTTTTGAAATTTTTTCGATTGATAGTGCAGAGAGAATTAAAGAAATCGAATCTGTTACAAATCACGATGTTAAAGCTGTTGAGTATTTTATTAAAGAAGAGTTTGACAAGTTGGGATTAAGTGATTATAAAGAATTCATTCATTTTGGGCTTACATCTCAAGATATTAATAATACAGCCACGCCCTTGTCATTAAAAGAAGCCATTGAGAGTTCCTATTACCCTTCAATTCAGTCTGTTCTAAATAAATTAGACTTCTTAACTACAGATTGGAAAGACATTAGTATGTTAGCTCGAACTCACGGACAGCCCGCTTCACCAACAAGACTTGGTAAAGAGATTAATGTTTTTAGCGAAAGAATAAGAGTTCAATTGGTTCAAATGCGAAAAATTCCAATTAGCGCAAAATTTGGAGGTGCTACTGGAAACTTTAATGCTCATTTTGTAGCTTATCCATCAATTAACTGGAATAAATTTGCAGATAAATTTGTTAATGAATGTCTTGGTTTATCAAGGTCTAATCCGACAACTCAGATTGAGCATTACGATAATCTGGCAGCTTTGTTTCATAATATGTCAAGGATAAATACTATCTTAATAGATTTTGCGCGAGATATGTGGACATACATATCTATGGACTATTTTAAACAAAAAATAAAAAAAGGAGAAGTTGGTTCAAGTGCTATGCCGCATAAAGTAAATCCAATTGATTTTGAAAATGCAGAAGGCAATCTTGGTATTGCTAATGCATTATTTTATCATCTAGCAGAGAAACTCCCTATCAGTAGACTTCAGAGAGACTTAACAGATTCAACAGTATTGAGAAATATTGGTGTTCCATTTGGACATACATTAATCGCGTTAAACTCAATAAATCGGGGGATTGACAAATTGGAATTAAATAAGCAAAAAATTGACAAAGATATTGAAGATAATTATATTGTAATTGCTGAAGCTATACAGACAATTCTCAGAAGAGAGAATTATCCTGACCCTTACGAGGCACTAAAAGATCTTACCAGAACAAATCAAAAAATAACAAAAGAAAGTTTCATTGAATTTATTGAGAAGTTAAATGTGAGCAACAATATAAAAGATGAGCTTAGAAAAATCAGCCCATTTAACTATACTGGAATTACTAACTAAGGATTTTTTGATCAAATATTCAAATTAAATCAAAACTTTGTCGCTGATAAAGTTTTATTATTTTTGCATCTGGTAATTATTTTTAAATGCCGCTTTTAAAATTAAGATATTTAGACACACCTAATGAGAGATTTTCTAAAAATATTAAAATATATTTTACCATATAAAACCTATGCATTTCTAAATATCCTTTTTAATATTCTTGCGGCTGTTTTTAGTTTATTCTCATTTGGTTTAGCTATACCCTTTCTTGGAATATTATTTAATAACCAAGAGCTTGTAACTGAAAAAATTAATTTAGACATTACAAATTTAGGTAGTTTGGAACACAATTTTAACTACTGGTTAAGCTCGCTTATAATCGATAACGGTTCAGTTTATGCTTTGTTTATGATTGGAATGCTTGTGATAATTGCTACTTTTTTCAAAACATTTTTCATGTATTTAGCCAACCATTTTATGGTGCCAATAAGAAATGGTTCTGTTAAAGACATTAGAAATTTGCTTTATCACAGGTCTGTAAATTTACCATTATCATATTATTCTGAGGAGAAAAAAGGTAATGTAATATCGCGTATGACGAGTGATGTACAAGAAATTGAGTGGGCAATAATGAGTTCGCTAGAAATGATTTTCAGAGACCCAATCAAAATATTTCTATATTTAGGGACTCTACTAATTATAAGTTGGCAAATGACTGCATTTGTTTTGATACTGCTTCCGGTCGTTGGTTTAATAGTTGGTCAGATTGGCAAATCTTTGAGAAAAACTTCTCGAGCCGGTCAAAATCAAATGGGTTTATTATTAAGCCATATTGAAGAAATGCTTGGAGGATTGAGAATAATTAAAGCTTTTAATGCGGAGAAACATGTTGAAGCAAGATTTCAGTCAACGAATACGGAATATACAAGATTAATGAATAAGATTAATAGGAAAAGATTTCTTGCTAGTCCATTAAGTGAATTTTTAGCTACAATTGCTATGGTGGCAATAATGTGGTATGGTGGCAATCTTGTGTTGGGTGGTGAATCAGGTATGGCATCTCAAGTACTTATAGGATATCTGATTATTTTCAGTCAGATAATATCACCTGCCAAAAACCTCTCATCGTCGTGGTATAATATAAAGAAAGGGATGGCTTCGGTTGACAGGATAAATGAAATAATCAATGCTGAAAACAATATTATAGAAAAGCCCGATGCGGTTAATATTAGTGATTTTAACAAAAATATAGCTTTTGAAAATGTTTGTTTTGCATATAATGATATTGAAGTATTAAAAAATATTAATCTTAATATAAAAAAAGGAGAAACTGTGGCTTTGGTCGGGCAGAGCGGTTCAGGAAAGTCGACTTTGGTGGATATGATTCCAAGATTCTACGATATTAAAACTGGAGAAATAAATATTGACGGGAAGAATATTAAAGATTATAAAATCAAGGATCTTAGAAGCTTGGTAGGCTATGTTAATCAAAATCCTATATTATTTAATGATAGTTTTTTTAATAATATTGCTTTCGGAAGTAGTGATTCTAAGCTTGAGGATGTAATTTCTGCTGCAAAAGTAGCCAATGCTCACGACTTCATTATGGAAACTGATAATAAATATGAATCAAATATTGGAGATAGCGGCAGTAAGCTATCCGGTGGGCAGCGACAGCGGATCAGTATTGCGAGAGCTGTATTAAAAAATCCACCGATACTGATACTTGATGAAGCAACATCTGCACTCGATACAGAATCGGAAAAACTAGTTCAAGAAGCTCTTGAAAATCTTATGAAAAATAGAACTTCAATTGTTATTGCACATAGACTGTCGACAGTAAAAAATGCTGACAAAATATATGTAATTCATGATGGCAAAATTGCGGAAGAAGGAAAACATGATGAGCTACTCGCACTTAATGGTATTTATACAAAATTACATAATCTTCAAATGGTATAATAGAAAATTATTTATAATGAAAAATAAAAAGATTCTAATATTTTTAATTATTTCACTTATTTTTTCAGGAATAATATTTTCCTGTGGAGATGGAAAGAAACAAAAAAAACGTCGCGACAATCACAACTTACAAATCAATCATCAGAAAGAACTTAAGCAAACTACGTATAGTTTTGAAAATCCTCCAGAATTTAGAAAAGACGGAGAGTTAATCTTTACAGACAATTTTACGGGAGAAATGAAGTCGAAAATTGATATTGAAATAGCAAGTACAGATTTTCAACGTCAGTTAGGACTTATGTATCGTGCAGAAATGGATTTCAATCGCGGAATGCTTTTTCTTTTTGACAGAGAACAGTTACAGTCTTTTTGGATGCGAAACACACTTATACCTCTAGATATAATTTATGTAAATTCTAGAAGAGAAATAGTTGATATTTTAACCGCTACAGAAATACTATCGGATAATTCGTACCCTTCGAGTGCACCTGCGGTATATGTTGTTGAAGTAAATGCAGGTTATTGTGAATTACACGGAATTACAAACGGTGATAAAATAATTTTTTAAAGATGGTATGTCCTAACTGTAAAAAAAGCGGGAATGCCTTTAAACGCATTTTTTCTAAAAGACCTGCATACGGACAAAACCGTTACTGTGTTTATTGTAATGCAGAAGTTAGTGTAGAATACAATTGGGGGAAAGTTGCCATCCTTTCATTTGTAGTGCTCATCGCACTGATTATAATTCAATTAGTAATACAAAGCTATGGATGGCCAGGTATGAACGGAGGAGTTGCGGGAGGACTCGCGGCTGCCATAATCGCCATTTTTATTAAAAGAAGTCCTTTTGTCGATGTACAACTAATAAGTAAGCCTGGGAAACAGAAAAAAAAGAAAAACTGACTTAATTAAAAAATGTCGAAACTATATTCGATAATAGATATTGAAACTACGGGTGGCAGTGCTCGAAATGAAAGAATTATAGAAATCGCAATTATTGTAACCGACGGGAAAGAAATTATAGATCAATTTTCAAGCCTTATATACCCAGAAAAAAGAATTCCCCCATTTATAGTCGGATTAACAGGAATTACAAATGAAATGCTTGAAGATGCCCCAAAGTTTTATGAGATAGCTGCCAAAATAGTTGAAACCACAAAAAATACAGTATTTGTCGCACATAACGTTAACTTCGACTACAGTTTTTTAAAGCACGAATTCCAGTGTCTGGGGTATAACTTTTCATTAAATAATTTGTGTACACTAAGCCTTAGTAGAAAACTAATCAAAGGACTAAAATCTTACAGTCTTGGCAACATATGCGAAGACCTAAATATAACTATTAAAGATAGACATCGCGCGAGCGGTGATGCCATGGCAACTTATGAATTATTTAAAATTCTGCTTACTATTGATAATGACAAATATAACAGTATTAACATTACAGGTTTCCCGTTAAAAGGTCTTAATCCAAACTTGAACATCAGTATTCTGGATACTATACCACAAACTTGCGGTGTGTATTACTTTTATGATGACAATGATAATCTAATCTACATAGGTAAAAGCAAAAATATTAGAACAAGAATATTGTCTCATCTCAGAAATGAAAAGACAACAAAAGAAATTAATCTCAGAGCTTCCATTTCAAATATTTCATATGAGGAGACAGGATGTGAATTAATCGCATTATTAAAAGAATCTGACGAAATAAAAAAGAATCGACCAAAATTCAATGTTTCTCAACGCAGAACAATTTATAATTGGGGGATCTATTTTGAACAAGACGAAAAAGAGTATTTGAGACTAAAAATTGATAAAACTGACTCTAATGAAAAAATATGTTTAAGAAGTTTTAACTCAAATCGAGCTGCAAGAGAAGCTTTATTCAATCTTTGCAATGAGTATAATCTCTGTCAGAAACTATGTGATTTATATAAATCTGCTGGTGCATGTTTTGGTTATGGACTTGGAGAATGCAAAGGAGCATGTTGCGAAAAAGAAAAACCAGAGGAATATAATATTCGAGTGCAAAAACTTATTGATAGATTCTCATTAATTCATGACAACGCAATGATAGTTTTTGAAGATCATATCAATAGTAAACTCCATATCGTTGCTCTAAAAGACGGCAAATACAAAGGGTTTGGAATGATTGACTCAAATGCGGTTAAATCAATTGAAGACTTAAGCGATTGCATAAAAAATTACTCCGACAACAAGGATGTTCGACAAATCATTTCTACATATCTGAGAACTAAAAATGATTATAAAATAATAAAACTTTAATTCATTCATTATATTTGTCTAAAAATAACACTATGAGATTTTTGCTAATAGCAACAATATTGATAATTAGTCAAAATATTTTATCATCTAACCACGATTATGATTTGATGATAAAATATAACAATTATCGAGATAGGTTACTAAATGAATTTATTTTAATTAGTCCTCATGTTGAGCAGTTTGGCACTAACCTTCCGGCAGTTGACAGAAAAATTGATTCATCGGGAAATCCTATTTGGCTAAGTTGGAGTGATGGTAATAGTAATTTTAATCAGTGGCTTGGAATACTTGCAACAGAATATAAGCTTTTAAAAATAAACAATCAAGACTATCAAGAAACCTTAGGAATGCTTCTTTACACAATGATTGCGATTGAAAGGCTTGATTTATATGCTGAATATACTTTAAGGAAGCATCATAATAAATTTTTAGTATATGAAGGAGATACATTGTTTGATTACATTTTATTACCGAATGATATAAATGGTTTTTTATTAAGAGATGATGTTAGTCTTGGATTTTGGAGACAGTATCACAGTCATTTTGGCATTCCATACGGATGGCATATCAAAACAAATGATGGAACCAATACTTACAGATCTGTTTTTCAACGTGGCAAAATTGCCAAACAGGGCATGAGTCAGGATAATATCTACTATTTGCTTCAGGCATTGGCAATTGTAAAAGAAATGCTAGCACCTGAATGTATTAAAGGAATTGAAATCTACTTTATAAATCAGATAATCCCTGAATATTTGATAGGTAAGCAAATAATATCGAACGATACAGTATACTTTGACAAATGGGTAGTTGACATTAGCGATAGGTTAATTAATCATATCATACAAGAATATCCAAAACCTGAAATAGTATTAAAACCGTTCAAAGGTAACGGAAGGGCTCAGCCATCACGTAATAGTCTATTTGCACTAATGTCATCGCGATGGTATATAATGAATCCTGTTACAGATAGTATTGTCCGTGAAGGTAGTGGAGAAGATATGGGAGTTTGGATAAACTCATTCGGAGTAGCAGAAGTTGGCAATAAGTTAAATCCAAATACTGATTATCATTACGACAATTCACAGCGAGGATTAAATAAATACTTATTTGAGTCATTAGTTTTTAAGAGTATGCGTTTTCTAAAATTTGGAGGTTTTCCAATTCCGGAGAGCATTGATGATTACATGTTTAGAGCTCTTGCGACGATAGCAGATATAAACCGAGGCGATGATTCTTATGCACTTTTGCATCTTATGCGAGATAAGCGGTCACGTAAAACCTATGAACACAATCCATTAATTCTTATACTTTTACATAGTAACAAATATAAAGCTATTTATAAACAGGGGATATCGTACTATGAGGAAGATAAACAGTTTTATGAATACTTGTTGAGTGTCGCTCCGGCTGGAGGACCGACGACTGACAGAAGAGTAAATGATTATCATCCTTATTGGTCATCATCATCAAGACTAACTTGGCCAGCAAATAAAGGGAGAGTAACCAAAGAAATTTATGATTTTGCAGGTATGGATTATATGTATCTTTATAATCTATACAAACTTGTATTTTCAAATCATAATTATAGTTTGAATGAAAATCGCAGGAATGAATTGAAGCTAAAAAGTTTTCAAAAGTATCACACTCCAATTTTTATTATTGATGCAGACTATAATTATTTACCACCAAAAGTAATAGTTACAAAATAACTAACGTATCCCTGAACGCCTTAATGCCTCATGATATTTCCTTGCATTAGCATTATGTTGTGACAAAGTAACAGCAAAGCTATGATATCCCGAGAAGTCATCTTTGGCACAGAAATACATGTAAGAATGTTTTTCATAATTTAATACCGCGTCTATACTTGCAACAGAAGGGATATTGATTGGTCCGGGAGGAAGTCCGAGATTTTTATATGTATTGTATGGAGAATTTATTTCCAAGTGTCTAAATAAAACTCGTTGCAAACTGAAGTCCCCGACAGCAAATACAACAGTTGGGTCTGCCTGCAATAGCCAATTTTTGTTTAACCTGTTAATATAAACACCAGCTATTCTATCTTTTTCATCATTTTTTTGAGTTTCGGCTTCAACAATTGATGCTAGAGTGCTTACTTGAGATTGAGAAAGTCCAATGTCAGCAGCTTTTTTCTTTCGATCATCATTCCAAAATCTTTTATATTCTTGAGCCATACGGTCGATAAACTGCTCCGCATTAGTATTCCAGTAAAACTCATAAGTATTAGGTATAAACATAGATATAAAAGTATACTGATTAAATCCGTACTTAGAATGTGTTTCTGAATTGTTCAGTAAATTAATCAAGCTTATGGAATCGGCTTCAATAAATACACTAATCTTACCTGCTAGAATTTCAAGACTTCGTAGACTAATAAATGAAACTTTTACCGGTATTTGTCTGCCTGATCTCAATAAATTAACAAGTTCATTATTTGACATTCCATCTTTAATTTCATATTTTCCGGGTTGAACTCGATTTATCAGATTCTTTTTTTCTGATACAAACACAAAAGATTTAGTATCTAATAGATATCTTTTCGCGTTTAACACATTTAAAAGGTCATCGAAACTACTTCCTGTTGGAATCATAATAAAGTCCACTCCTGCTTGAATAGTAACATTGGGTGCAAACACGTAATCATAGTATTTTTTTCCAAAATATCCAGCTACAGCACAACCAACTAACAATATTGTTAATATAATAATAATTACTTTATTTCTTTTCTTCATTCTTTAAAAAATATTATTTTTATTATTGCAAAAATATTTTTTTTATCTGATGAAGAGCAATTTAAGAATACTAATCTTGTTTTTTTTATTAACAATAGTATCTTCATGTAACAATGAAAATAGTGTTTGTCTTAAAAGTGCGGGAGAAACCCGTAGTAATACTGAGAATCTTCCACAATTCGAGACTATAATCATTCACAGCAACTTAGACATTAAACTTAAACAATCTGCTGCATATCGCATAACGGTTCGTGGAGGAAAAAATCTGATTCCATATATTGATTTTTCAGTATCTAATTCTGAGTTAAACATTAAGAACAAAAATAAATGTAACTGGTTACGAGAGTATTCGCAAATTGAAGTAACTATAGAGTTTCCGAATATTTCAGAAATTAGCATTATTGAAGCTTGTGATATAAGCAGTATTGACACACTTAAACTTTCTAATTTCAGCATTCAAAACAGAGCAGGAATTTTAGGTTTGGATTTAAATATTGAATGCGACAGTTTGTGGTTTAGGTCTCATGCATCTACAGGAGATTATAAGATTAAGGGAAAGTCTTCATATTCATATATATATAACAGAGGTAACGGTTTTCTATTTGCTCGTAATTTTAAATCAGAGATTATGCATTTAGTGCATCGTTCTTTAGGTAACAGTGAAATTTTTGCAAGCCAACTCTTAATGATTGAATTAATTGAACTTGGCAGAGTATATTCATACGGTTGCCCTGATATAAGTGCACATAACAATGACTATAAGCAATATTTTACAAATCTTGGATGTCCATAATAGACAATCAAAATGTAATTTAGTTAGATAATCGTAATTAGTAAGTAATATATTAAATCATGCTGGTAAATAACAAACATTACAGGGCAATTTGGACAGAAGGAAGTACAGTTTGTATGATAAATCAAAATTTATTGCCTTTTCAGTTCGAAATATTTTATTCAAATTCTATTGAAGATACTTGTATTGCAATAATTTCAATGATTACTAGAGGAGCAGGATCGATTGGTGCAGCGGGCGCTTACGGAATGCTGCAAGCGATTTATGCATCTGACAAACGAGATTTGCAGTCCGATTTACTAAAAGCAAAAAAAATGCTTGATTCAACCCGTCCGACAGCAGCAAATCTATTTTATGGCACCCATCGTGTTTACGAAGCCTGCAAAATTTCAGAAGATTTTGCAATATCAGAAGCTCATGCAGTTGCAGATGAATGTGTAGAGCACGCTATTAAAATTGGAGAGTATGGAAATGAACTTATCAAAGACGGATTTAGGATTGAAACTCACTGTAATGCAGGATGGTTAGCACTAGTTGATTATGGCAGTGCGCTCTCTCCTATTTACAAAGCGTTTGAAAACGGTAAAAACATATTTGTTTATGTAGATGAAACCAGACCTAGAAGTCAGGGGTCCAGACTTACAGCATGGGAACTTTTTCAACAGGGTATTCCTCATGCTATCATCCCTGATAATGCAGGTGCTCATTATTTGTCTAAAAATGAAATTGATATAATCATTGTTGGAGCAGACAGGATTGCTGCAAACGGAGACACTGCCAATAAGATTGGGACTTTGGAAAAAGCAATTGCTGCTAAATTCTATAATATTCCTTTTTATGTAGCTGCCCCATTGAGTACTTTCGACACTAATATCCCCTCAGGTTCAGAAATCCCAATTGAAGAGCGATCTGGTGATGAAGTCAACTATGTAAGTGGTCTAGCTAAAAATAGGCAATATATTGAAGTTTTAATCTCAAATCCTGGATCAAAAGCTTTAAATCCTGCTTTTGATGTAACTCCTGCCGAACTAATATCAGGTATTATCACAGAAAAGGGAATTATTAAACCAACAAAAGAATCTATTGAAAAAATTTTTGATATTTAGATAATTATTACTAGCCCAAATAGAGGCATAGAAATACAAAAAATTTGTCAAAAAATCGAAATACAAAAAATCGACAACTAAATAACAATCAAACTATTGATTTTTTGGCATTATTTAATCAAAAAATAATACTCAAATAAATAAAATATTGTATTTTTACAGAATATTGTGTTCGCTAGATAAGTGATTAAAACAAAATTAAATGTATTATGAAATTGAATTTAAAAAAGATTAATTTATTTTTTATTTTAATATTAGTGACTATAGTTGCATCTTCACAAAACAATTGCAAGGATAGAAATAATATATCGCATCAATTTGATTTAGGTTTAGAATCCACAAAAAATCAATATAATCAAATAGAAGAGATTAAAGAGTTAAGAGACACATATTCGAAACACTTTCGAAATTCTGATGGGACAAATACAGCAGAAATAAATATTAATCCAATTCATTATTTAAGTAAAGATGGCGTTTGGGAAGATATAAATACGGAGTTTGAAAGGATTGATGATCCAGTATACAATTACAGAAATATTACAAATACTATTCACAGTTTTTTTCCTAATCAAAATCTTTCTTATCACGGGATTAAAATAGGCAATGATTATAACACATTAAAGTTTTCAAAAAAACCTAAGCTAGTTTGGTTTGAAAACTTAGATAGTTTTAGTGTATTGGAAGAATCTCAAAATATATTAGGAATTGCTAAAGATAGTAGAATTGTTTACCCAAACTCTTTCTCATTTGGCGACATTGAATTCGTTGTTGAGAAAAACTTAATAAAGCACAATATTATTTTAAATGAGTTTCCAAGTAATATTCCAAATACAGCAAGTTTCATAGGTTTTTACGAAGAGATTGAACTGCCTTATGGATGGTATTTTGCTTCAGACCAAAAAAAGATTGATTCACAACAAATAATTAACGGATCAATACAAATCTTGAATGATAATGATAGTATTGTTTACTTCGTACCAATTCCAGAAATATTTGAACTTAATAACCAGAACATTCAACTACATGATATTATTGAATCAACATCGACGAAAAACACATATTTTGTTAAGCCAATTGATAAAAGTACATATCAGATTGTTGTATTAATTCCAATTGAGTGGATTAATGAAAGAACATTCCCAGTCATAGTAGATCCTACAGTAACTTTATATGCGGCTTTCGGAGGTTGGCAGTCTTCAGGTAGTGGTTACGGGGACAATGTTTCTGTAATAATTTGTGGATATTGGAGTTCTGGTTCTGCAATACAAAGGGCTTGGGCAAGATTTAATACTGCATCAATACCTGATGGATCAATGATTAATAATGTAAGCCTTGCTTTGTATTGTGACCTAGCAGTTTCTAATACAGCTACAACAATTTCTACTTGGTCAACTAATACTTATTATGGTCCTTATGGAAGTTATAATAATTTGTATTATAATGAAATTGGTTCAGGAACTTTATATAACACATATTCAGTTACCGGAACTGGGTTTTACGGTCCTTCAACATTAGGTGCCTCTGCTGCAACAACATTACAAGGACAATTACCAAATGATAGATTTCAAGTAGGAATTACTAGTTCTAATACCTCAGGAAGTGATATACGAAAAAGATTTACAGGTTCCAGCTACATTGTTGTGGATTATGCAGCTGTAAGTTGTTCAGGCTTCTGCGGGTCAACACCCGGAGGCTGTTGGTGCGATTTTTACTGCTGGCGGTTTGCCGATTGTTGCCCTGATGTATGTACTCATTGCCCACCCGGACCACCTACAGTAATTAGTGTCTCTCCTGTTGCTAGTTGTGGCGCGACTTCCCTAACGATACAATTTTCAGCATCAGTATCATGTACAGGAACAGACGCATCAGATTTTGTTTTAACCGGACCAAATGGAAATTACTCTATATCAAATGTTTACAGTTCTTACTGTTTAGCTCAAGGGACAGCCATTGGTTCATATTTCGATCATATTTGGACAGTAGAATTAAATGACTACCTTATACATGGAGGCACCTATACATTAACAAATATAAACGGAACAGTTATTAATGGCTGTGGTCAGATGAACACTGCGAATTCAATTAATTTTGTTGTCCCCGGCATCACTGCCAATTTAGAAGTTCTACAGAATTCAGGATGTTACGGAGAGCATGTAGGTATTGTCAGAGCTTATGGTGTTACCGGCAATCCTCCTTTTACATATCAATGGTCTGGTCCGAATGGATATACAAATACTTTTACAACCAACAACAATAATCATACTATTACCAATCTTCATACCGGATACTATTACCTTACAGTAACCGATAATACAGGATGCCAATGGTTTGGCGACATTCCTTTATCAGGTGCACCTCAAATACATATTACCGCTAATTCAAATTCCCCAGTTTGTGCCGGACAAACACTTAGTTTTACCGCATCAAGTCCACAGGCAGCTAGCTACGCATGGTCTGGTCCTTCCGGTTGGAATTCATCAGCTCAAAATCCTGCTCGTCCCAATGCAACTACTGCAATGTCAGGAAATTATACTGTTGTTGTTACAGATGCTTATGGATGTACAAATAGTTTAACAGGACCTGCAACAGTAAATCCTAATCCTACAGCAAACGCCACTAATACCGGTCCGTATTGTCCCGGACAAACTATTAGTCTGAGCACTCCGAGTGTTGCAGGAGCAACATATTCATGGTCTGGTCCCGGAGGCTGGACATCATCATCTAGAACTCCAACAAGAGGCGGAGCTACTACTGCAATGTCAGGAAATTACACAGTAACAGTTTCATTAGCAGGATGTACAAGTCAAAGTACAAGTTTTGTAACTGTGAATCCAAACAATACAATTACATTAACTTCAGCCGCAGGCACAAATAATCAGACTGTTTGTATCGGTTCGGCAATCACTAACATTGCTTACAGTTCAACTGGAGCAAGCGGAGCCACATTTAGTGGTCTACCAGCCGGAGTAACAGGTAATTATGTTGGAGGAAACATTACTATTAGTGGCAACCCAAGTGCATCTGGCACTTTCCCATATACAGTTACTCTCACCGGAGGATGTGGAGTCATTACTGCCAATGGCACTATAACAGTTACTCCAAATAATACAATTACATTAACCTCTGCCGCCGGCACAAATAATCAGACAGTCTGTATAGGTTCGTCTATTACGAACATTACTTACAGCTCAACCGG
>OBJA01001237.1_pt1 | contig 18337 bp, 14 predicted proteins | sample 1519751 | NCBI WGS metagenome assembly OBJA01 (sample SAMEA3881238, study PRJEB22517) | soil metagenome | biome: lake sediment; feature: soda lake sediment; material: sediment, water from around vicinity | place: India | collected 2013-12-23 | depth 3 m
TGGGATGAGGGGTATGTAAACAAAAGAAGCGGGCTGGGATGAGGGGTATGTAAAAGTAGATAGAGGGCGGGTGTGAGGAGTTTTACATGGACTTAATTGGTCGGGTGAGGGGTTTTACAAAAACAATTTACGTCTGGGTGAAGTAGTCCATTTTCACGACGTTTTTTTTACACCATTTTTATGTCCGATGTATAATCGTACGGTTTCAATGTATAATCGTACGGTTTGAGTTATCAAACGTTATACACATTTGTGTCAACCTGCCATACATTTGTCTATTATTAACAAATACTGCAGGGGGGGCTTGCAATGTTAAAAGACAATACTACACAACGCCTGGAGGCGAAAATTCTTGAACACTACAATAAGGTTGCTTCTTTAGGCGATAAGCGTAAGATTGCAATTATTCTACACCAGTTTATCCTTCATGAGAAGGATTGCTTCAAGGGACACCACAACAATAATACTGTCGGCGATCTCGATTTGGCATTGAGGAAATTCTACGGCCGTAAAGAGTGTATTTATGCTATGGAGCTATTGGAGCATTTCATTGAAACCGGAAACCTTGATCTTGCCGAAACGCCAACTGAGTCTATTAGTACATCTGTGCGTTGGAAGGAGATCAAAAATTGTCTGAAAGAACTTCTTATGTCGCCTGTTGGCACATCGGTTAACTCCGGTATAAGCGCGCACACTTCCTGAGTATTTTTTATGAAAAGCTTTAAAAGTTTTTTCCTTAACGGATCGGACTATATTATTCCGTGTCGCCTTATCATGCTGAAAGATCTTAGCATAGTGCTTTTTGCATTCTATGCCGCGTACACACTCAGGTTTAACTTTCAGTTGTCAGATGGTCAGCTTACAGCTATGTATCTACAGTCGATCTTTTTGGTTTTAATATCGGCAGCAGTTTTCTCACTATTTGGTGTACCTAAAGGTCTTGTTCGTCACACCGGACTTAAAGATGCAATAAGAATACTAAAGGCAATATGCATAATTGGTGTAATCTTAATTGCCTGCAATATTGCAATTGCATATACCGGTGTCGATTTTGTGCTAACAATTCCGGTTGCGGTTATCATTATCTTTTTACTGGTTACTCCATTGCTGATGCTGATGGTGCGTTTTTCAATCAGGCTTTTTTACTACTGGTTGAAAACCTCCGATAAGCATATAAATGTTCTTATTTATGGAGCAGGCTCAGCCGGACTTATTACAAAGAGTGTAATTCAGTCTGATTTTGCCGGGTCCACCAGGATTGTTGGATTTATTGATGATAATCCGTCGCTAATTGGAAAGAAGCTGGAAGGAACCTATGTATACTCAGGTGATGTGTTAAACAGGCAGTTCCTTGATGAGAATAACATTTCGGAGATAATTCTTGCAATCAATAACATTGACCCTGATGCAAAGAGAAAAATAGTAGGCAATCTGACAAAAAACCTCAAAGTTCAGGTTAAAGAGGTGCCGCCAGTTGACTCATGGATTAATGGCGAGCTGTCGCTACGACAGATAAACAATGTTAGTTCGGAAGAGTCTATTATTGAAGAGGCGCTGAGAATAACAGATTTGCCTATATGTAAAGAGCTGCAGAATAAAAGGATTATGATAACCGGTGCAGCCGGTAATACAGGAAAAGAGATCGCCAAACAGTTATGTATATTCAGTTCCATCAGCTTTATACTGGTAGATAAAGCCGAAACTCCAATGTATAACTTAGAGATGGAACTTAACAAGAGAGCAGAACTTTTCAGATCTCATAACATCATGTCGAACAGTACAATTGAGTATGTGATGTCGGATATATCGAGTCACCACATGGCCGAAAGGTTATTTGGTCAGTACAAGCCCGATATAGTAATACACCTTGCTACATGCAGCAAATTGCATCTGCTGGAGCGTAATCCTTACGAGGCTGTTAAGGTTAATGTTACAGGCACAAAGATATTGGCAAACCTTGCTCTTGCTAATAACGTGCAGCGTTTTATATTCATTCCTTACAAGAGAACAGGCAATGATATAGTTTCAAATACAATAAAAGCAGCTGTTAAGTATATTAATAGCTTATCGGCCAATAAGCCTGATAATTCAAATACAAGCTTCTCGATTATATACCGCGACCAGAACATGCCGGTTGATTTATGCAAATTGTTTGATGCACCACAGCTAAGTGGTGAAAAGCCCGACAATTCTAAGTTTGAACTACTCAAGAAGAGATACAGCATGCTTGAGGGTGTATTAAATCGCGAAATTATTATCGGGAATCTTAACTCTATATTAGGTGATGTGACCGAGGAAAATAGCGCAAATTCTCTTAAAAGTTTAAATGTCTGAAATTCTTAAAACAAACCGGCGCAGGCTTGCCCGTACTTTATACCTTAGTGTAGGTATAAAGAAAGCACTAAAATGCATGATCGGCTCAACGCTGCTTTGCACTTTTGCATTTTACCTGGCGAAGATTACTGAGAACCTTTTCATTGCATTACTGCTAAGCATGAACAGCATTAACTATGAACTCACTTTGTTCAGCATAAGATACCTGCCGGGAAACAGCGATTTATGGAACGAAGGCAAGATATTGTTCATATACTCATTTCCATACCTTGTTTTCATGCTTACAGCACTCACCCTGCCCCATTTGATTAGAAAAAGATTTAACAGGTTTGTTTATCATGGAGTGGTATGGTATGCCTTTCACCTGATGTTACTGGTGGCTTCAGGATTAGTAACAGGGCTTTTCAGATATAAAGGTCCGGGTATTGCCTTGGCATGGATGTTTATAAACTCAGCACTAAGGTTCATAGTAGTAGCAGTTTTAGTACTTATAATCACTTACCTTTCGGGGAAGTTTAGCAGAGTCTTCCTAAGAAGGGCATGGAGCAGGAAGTATTACAGTAGTATAGACTCGAAGGTTGGATGGATCAAACACTTTGTGGTGATACCTTACTTAACCGCCATGGGGTTGATTGTTGCAGTTTCGTATTATACAGGGTATTTTATGACAAACCTGGCAGCATCTTTACTTGGCTTGCTGTTTATAAGCATGATATATAGAAAAACTCCGTTTGTAAATAATATCAGGTCATGATTAGACTAACTGTAAAGATGTGCTAAAAAACAGGTTTTATCAGACCGATACAATTTTATCAAATAATTCCAATTGGTACGATTTTAGTGGTGTTATTGCAAAGCGTGGAAAAGAATAGTGTAAGGAACAAATAATGAGACTAAAGAACAAATAAAAAGAACTGAGAGAAAATAGCTGAGGGCAAGTTCGGTGAATAAAATTGACTTTTTAATCGGATTTTAATTAAAAATATTTTGCAACGAGATTTAATTGTGTTTCTATTTCAATTTTATCTACTTTTGTGTAACAATTAATTTTTGAAGTAGGAGAGTGAGTTTCAACTATATATACTATATCAGGAAATTTCTTCAGAATCAAAGCAACCGATTCCTTCCAAGATGGTTCGTCCTTATAAAGGATCTAATTATTGTTGGTTTCTCATTCCTTTCTGCATATACCCTTAGATTTAACTTTCAGGTTGAAGACAATTTAAGAGAGGATATGTACCTGCAGTTGGGGTATGTTTTGTTCCTTTCGTTAGTTGCTTTTCTTATTACCGGATTATATAAAAGTATTATCAGGCACACAGGTGTTAAAGATGCTATTATGGTCGTAAAGGCTATGGCATTTGTAGTGTCGATAGTATTGATTTTGAATATACTCGATAATTACTTCATGCATCCGCTTCTTTCGCATGCGCCCTATTCTATTCTTATAATTTTTTTCACCCTTTCAATAGTTCTGCTGGTAGCAACACGATTCGCCATAAGGCTTATATATTATTGGATAACTACTAAGGGAGAAGCAAGTAATGTTTTAATTTATGGCGCCGGGCAGGCAGGTATCATTACCAAGAATGTGCTACTCGCTGATCAGGAACGAAATATAAGGGTTGTGGGTTTTGTTGATAACCATCCGGGAAAGATCGGAAAATCAATTGAGGGAGTTTATGTATATTCAACGGCAATCCTGAACTCAAACTTCCTCAGCAGTAAGAACGTGAACGAGATTATCTTCTCAATTCAGAAGATTGACAAGGAGAAGAAAAGAGAGCTTATTGAAGAGCTGCTGTTGCAAACCCATCTTCAGGTAAAGGAGATACCACCTGTTAACCATTGGATAAATGGCCAGCTCTCCATAAAACAGATCAGCAGGGTACGTATTGAAGATCTTTTACAGAGATCGGAAATCAGGCTTGATAATAAACACATGCGCGACTCGCTGAAAGGCAAACGGGTGCTTGTTACAGGAGCTGCCGGAAGTATAGGTAGTGAATTGGCACGACAACTTTGCCATCTCGAAATTAGCCAGTTGGTAATGCTCGATCAGGCTGAAACTCCGCTGTATGACCTGGAGCTTGAGCTTCACGACAAGTTTCCTAAAAATCAATTTGAGTATATCATTGGAAATGTTGGTGATAAAATTCTCATGGAACAGGTGTTTGAAACCTTCATGCCCGATGTAATCTATCATGCTGCAGCATATAAACATGTTCCAATGATGGAGCAGAATCCTTTTGAGGCGGTGAGGGTTAATGTGTTTGGAACAAAGATAGTTGCTGATCTGGCTTCCAAATTTAAGGCTGAACGCTTTGTAATGGTATCAACCGATAAGGCTGTAAACCCTACCAATGTTATGGGTGCCACTAAACGGGCTGCCGAGATTTACATACAAAGCCTTAACCATGAGAGGTTTAATAAAACAAGATTTATAACCACCCGTTTCGGTAATGTGCTTGGTAGTAATGGCTCGGTAATACCATTGTTTGAAAAGCAAATAGCCGCAGGTGGTCCGGTTACAGTCACTCATCCTGAGATTACACGATATTTCATGACAATACCCGAAGCCTGCCAATTAGTTCTTGAAGCTGGTTCATTAGGTAATGGTGGCGAGATATTGATGTTTGATATGGGTAAGCCCGTGAGAATTGCCGATCTTGCTTTTAATATGATAAGATTAAGCGGGTTAGAGCCTGAGAAGGATATAAAAATAGTATATACAGGCCTTAGGCCGGGCGAGAAGCTATATGAGGAGCTGCTTTATGATAAGGAGAAAGGACAGCCTACTCACCATCCAAAGATATCAATTGCTCGTGTAAGGTTCAACCGGCACAGCGATGTACTTGAATTACTTGCAGAAGTTTCGGAAGCAATGGAGTTTTACGACAAAATGATTTTGGTTGCCACACTTAAGAAGATGGTGCCTGAGTTTAAGAGTAATAATTCTGTTTTCCAGCAACTTGATAAAGTAAGCTAAGAGATTTTCTTAACATCTATGATAAAAAGTATTAAAAAGGGTTTCACCACAACTCTTATCCTTTCACTATTACCGGTTATTTATGTTTGTGCACAGCCCGTTACTCTCCCGTTGGAACATTCAATGAGAATAGGTTTCGAAAACCGCCTGGTAACACAGGAAAAAAACTGGCATCCTATATACCCTATGCGCACCGATATTGGCGAAAAGCTAATTGCATACCCGGGTTTGCTGATTGGTGCACCGGGAGTAAACAACAAAAAGCTTAAGGCATTAATTAATCGAAAACTTTTTTTTGAAGATTTCATTAGAGTCGAGACCAAGGATTTTAAACTCTATATTAATCCGTTGTTTGATTTTGAAAAGGGATTACAATACTCGCTTAACAACACTAATGAAACTGATAGAAGAAACCGCGAAACATGGGTAAACACCCGTGGTATTGGTATTGATGGTTCAATAGGCACACAGTTGGCCTTTCATACTGCATTTTACGAGAGCCAGGCAGTTTTACCTACCTGGGTTGATGAAAGGACACGAGAGCTAAGGGTTGTGCCCGGACAAGCGATGTACAAGAGTTTTAAGAGCAATGGATTTGATTATGCCTTTGCCGAAGGACATGTATCATATTCCCCATCGTCGTACTTCAACTTTAGATTTGGTCATGGAAAGAACTTCATTGGTGATGGTTACAGATCACTCTTTTTATCGGATGTAGCATTCAATTACCCCTACCTTGCAATAAACACCAGCGTATGGAATATAGAATACACAAATATTTACAGTCAGCTTCAAGATATAAGCACATCACCGGGGCCATGGCAGCCATGGCATAAGAAATACACGACAACCCATTACCTTAGCTGGAATGCTACTCCATGGCTTAATATTGGATTTTTTGAATCGATAGTATGGCAGGCATCAGATAGTATAGGACAAAGAGGTTTTGATATCAATTACCTTAATCCAATAATATTTTACCGTCCTGTTGAGTTTTCACTTGGCTCGCCCGATAATGCACTTATGGGAGCATCGATTAGGGTGAGATTTCTGAAAAAGAACTTCTTTTACACACAACTGATGCTCGACGAGTTTAAACTGGAGCATGTACTTAAAGGTGATGGATGGTGGGCCAATAAACATGGTTTTCAGCTTGGGGTAAAGAGCTTTGACCTGTTTGATGTGCGTAATCTCTTTGTTCGTGCCGAATATAACCATGTGCGACCATATACTTATGCACACAATACTCCAATACAGAATTACGGCCATTACAATCAGCCACTAGCACATCCGCAAGGTGCAAACTTTAGAGAGTTTCTCTTTATGACTAACTACAGATATAAGCGATGGAAAGGCGACTATAAACTGGTATACACAACTTATGGCAAAGACACAACAGGCTTAAACTATGGTGGAAATATATACAAACCCTACTATGAATATGTTACCGAATACGGTAATAAGATAGGACAGGGGTTAAAAACCACACTTGTTATGCACAATATAAACATGGGTTGGATAGTTAATCCACATACAAACTTAACAATTCAGGCCGGGTTAACTTTATACCACATAAACAACAGCGAGATAGATAAAAAGGAGGTTTTCTTAAATTTTGGATTAAGGTCGGCGTTATTCAACAGATACTATGACTTTTAAAAGATTTGATGCCTTTTATTTTTACTGATTACACATTGTGATTGTTATATTGGTTTGAAAGTAGGAAGGGTTATTATATATTTGTAGAAACTTAAACACAACAGCATGATACGCAACCTGGGTGCTCAAACTTCTGTTTTTAACCAATACCTTGCTGAGATACGTGATGCTGCAGTACAATCCGACAGCTTACGGTTCAGGACAAACATGGAGCGGATGGCAATGATATTTGCCTACGAGATAAGCAAAGTGCTTGAATACAAAGTGCAGGAGGTAACAACACCTTTAGGTCTTGCACCGGTGCCTGTTTTAAAAGAGTATCCTGTACTGGCAACTATATTGAGAGCCGGCTTGCCAATGCACTCAGGAATGCTTAAGGTGTTCGACAAATCGGAAAATGCCTTTGTATCGGCATACCGCAAACACCGCAAAGATGGCAGTTTTGATGTTCAGGTTGAATATGTATCGGCACCGCTACTCAACGACCGAATACTAATAATCTGTGACCCAATGCTTGCTACCGGGGCATCGCTTATGCTGAGTTACAAAGCTTTACTTACAAAAGGGAAGCCTAAACACATACATCTTGTAACGCTGATAGCAAGCATGGAAGGTGTTGAATATATAAAAAAGAATCTGCCAAACACTGATATTACACTATGGGTTGGTGCTATTGATGATGAACTAACAGCACAATCGTATATAGTACCCGGACTTGGAGATGCAGGTGATCTGGCATTTGGCAGCAAAATTTAACACTCTATGAATGCATTGCTTAAGGAGAATGTTGTGGTTTCTATTGATTCCATAAAGTCGCACATGACAAGAAGTGTGCTAACCATTCTTATAATTGCTTTTGGTATCATGGCCCTTGTAGGGATACTAACATCAATTGATGCAATAAAATTCTATTTGGCAAAGAATTTTACTGCAATGGGTGCTAATACCTTCACTATCAGGAAAAATCAGATGCGTTTCGAGGGCTCATCATCAAGAGCACTTGCCAAAAATTACAGGTCCATTACATGGCAGGAAGCACGCGAGTTCAAAGATCAGTATGAATTCCCATCACGTGTATCAATATATCTTTACGCAACAAGCACAGCAACTATCAAATACGGATCGAATAAAACACACCCCAATGTTCCGATAATAGGAACCGATGAAAACTACATCATTACATCGGGTTACGAGATGGAACGAGGTCGCAACTTCACACCTATGGAGGTCTTTTATGGCACCAATGCTGTTATACTGAGCGCCGATGTTGCTAAGAAACTATTCCGCAATGGCGAGAATCCGCTTGATAAAGTTGTGAGTGTAGGCCCTGTCAAGTATAAAGTAATAGGCGTGCTGAAGGAAAAAGGGGCAAGCATGATGGGCTCTGACAATGTTTGTTTGCTTCCGGTTACTAATGTGCGAGAGGTTTATGCACAGCCGAACTCCTCATTCTCAATTAATGTTATGACAAATGATCCGGAGAAGATTGATGCCGGAGTAGGTGAAGCAAACGGACTTATGAGAGTTGTGATGAACACTAAAACCATTGATGACGACCCGTTTGAAATTACTAAAAGTGATAACCTCGCGAATATGCTTTTCGATAATCTAAAATATTTGAGGTTAGCTGCAACGATAATCGGGATAATAACACTTATAGGAGCTGCAATAGGTTTAATGAACATAATGCTTGTATCGGTGACCGAGAGAACTCGCGAAATAGGTATAAGAAAAGCATTGGGAGCCAGCAAAGTAACCATAAGAAACCAGTTTCTGATTGAAGCGATAGTAATAGGACAAATTGGCGGAGCTGCCGGCATAATAATGGGAATACTTATTGGCAATTTACTTGCACTTATAATAAAGGCAGGATTTATTGTGCCCTGGGCATGGATATTCTTAGGAGTAACACTATGCTTCATTGTGGCAGTGCTATCGGGACTTATACCTGCATTAAAAGCCGCTTCGCTCGATCCGGTTGAATCTCTAAGGTATGAATAGGGCATACTGACCAATTAAGTCAAAATTTATACTGTATGTTAATTTACTGTGACCAGATAACTACAAGATTTGTCTATATAACCGATCTTATTATCGGCGAGATGCTTGGTATCAGTTTCAGGATTACTTCGAACAGGGAAGAATACATATCCACATCAGAAGCCAGAATCTGTTATAACCAGCGGTCTATTTCTGAAAAAGAGTGTTTGATAATACCCTCAGGTTTGTTAAATGAGAAAGGTATAGGGCATCAAAAGCCTGGTGTTATTGACTTTGCAGGCACTAAAGCTATTTATCCGGTTTACACAAAAGAGACATGTATGCCGTTTGATATCTTTTCGGCAGTATTCTTCATGGTAAGCAGATATGAGGAGTATCTGCCTCATATGCGCGATTCGCACGGGCGTTTTCTTGCATCATCATCACTTGCATATCAAAAAGGCTTTCTTAAGACACCGGTGGTTAATGTGTGGGTTAAGGAGTTAGGTCATGCACTCAAATCAATTTACCCTGACATAAGTATCAAGGAGAACAAATATAGCTTTGTGCCTACTGTAGATATTGATTCCGCGTGGGCTTTCAGGCATAAGGGCTTTTTTCGCAGTCTTGGGGGCTTTATAAAAGATTTGATGGAATTAGACAAAGAGAGTTTGAGATTGAGGTTCAGATCAATGTTGAAGATGTCGGAAGATCCCCTGGATACTTTTGAGTTGATGTCATCCTTGCATAAGAAGTATAATCTGAGACCACTCTTCTTTATTCTTTTTGCTCAGTATAACGAGTATGATAAAAACACTCCTGTAAACAACATTCATTTCAGGAAGCTCATCAAATCATTGGCAGATGAAGGTGTCGTTGGCATACATCCTTCCTATGCATCAAATGAGAATGAGTTGCTATTAAAGCGTGAGATTAATGGTTTGTCGGAGGTTTTGCACCGTGAGGTAACGAAATCAAGACAACACTTTCTTAAGCTTAGTTTGCCCGACACTTACAGAAATCTGCTGGCACAAGACATAACCGACGATTATACAATGGGTTTTGCTAGCGAAGTAGGATTTAGAGCAGGCACTTGTACATCATTCCTCTGGTATGACCTTGAACTTGAGCGGGTAACACCATTGCGGGTACATCCATTTGCCTTTATGGACGGAACAATTCATGATTATATGAAGGTTGAAGCAGAAGGAGCAATGAACCTTGTGAGACCAATAATAAACTCAGTGAAATCGGTAGGAGGGACACTAATCACTTTATGGCATAATGAAACTTTATCGGACTGGCGAAGGTGGAAAGGATGGATTCCAGTTTATGAGCAGATATTGAAAGAGGCTTCGGAAGAGAAGATAAACAACTGATAAAAGATTCTTTTAAGCTGATTCTATTCAATTAATTTCCACTGTGCAACACTAATATTGCCTACATAATCTTCAACCGTAAGTATCAGGGTATTATTTCCGGCTGGCAATAAAGCATCCCGTTTATAGGTAAGCAGCTTATTTTTTTGGTCGTAGTCCATTAAAATCCAGGCTCCATTAATAGTGCCTCTGTATGAGCGTATGCCACTAAGATCGTCAGAAATATTTATCCGTATCTCATTAATTCCTTTGGTACTCATATTATCGGTGATGTTAACGCCCTTAATAACAGGAGGAATCGAATCGGCCATTACTGAATACCGTCCATAGTCCCTTACTCTTACCTTTATAAAGCCATTTTCGTATTTACCACCTACTGAAACAGGTTTATTGGCAGCATTGAGTCGCACGACAGTCAACTGTTTAGGGTCAACTTTGGCAGTCTCCCGAACCTTTATGCTCAGGTCGAAATGCTCATGAAGTGGAGTATCCTGACGATGAAGAGAGTGAATATCTGATAAGAGAAAAGGAAGTGCAGGTGCAGAGGTATATTCGAAACGCATACTGTCGTAAAGACATTTGCCCGGAAGCGTAAGATTTATTCCTCTTGCGCTGAAAGTATTGATCTTATCGATAGTAAACAAAGTTCCTGATACCACGGGGGCAGGTTGTTTTACTGGAGTTCTCCCTTTGATGATAAAAGTAAGTACCGACTCATTCTGTTTTGAATCGGCAACAATAACCTTAACCGTTTGTGTGCGACCGGGTATAGCAGTAAAGACACCATTTCCTTTTTGCTGATACATACTAAGTTTATTTCCCGGATCAACTCGGGTGCGCATATATCGCTGGTTTGAGCTGTAGTAATATTTGTAATCGATAAAGCTGTTAATGTACCGGGTTTCACTGAAAGCAAATTTGATAGCATTCCACTCGAAAACACTAATAGAATCAATGAGTACCTTATAAAGGACTACGCCATTTTTATTACCCGACTCATTAAGCAAATCACTTGCGCTGAGGCCAATAGAATAGCGCCCTGCAATTTCGACGGTATCAGTTATCTTCAGTCTGTAAACAGGCCCCCATCCGGAAAGTGTAAAAGTAGCAGGCTCGGCTTTGCTGTTGATCTGTGATTCGGTACTTTCGGGATATATTCGTAAGCCATTCATAGTGGGTCGAATAAAATCCTTTATAGGAAAACCAAATAGCATAGGATCCATAGGAAGTTCGGTCTTAGTCTCCCTGATCTCGAAGTGAAGATGAGGTCCTTCAGATGCACCGGAATTCCCCGAACTGGCGATTATTTCCCCTTTCTGTACACGCAGCAGATCTTTAGGAGGAAATAAATCAACATCAAATGATTCAGCTTCATACTGTCTTGCTCTTGCCCAATCATCAATTGCCTGATTGAACGACAATAAATGAGCATAAACTGTAGTATAACCATTAGGATGGTTCACATATAGAGCTTTACCAAAACCACCGGGTTGTATTCTTATTCGTACAACATAGCCGTTGGCACAGGCTCTTATAGGCAAACCTTCCTTTCCACCGGTCCGTAAGTCGATTCCCGAATGAAAGTGGTTACTGCGCAACTCTGCAAAAGTGCCTGAAAGCTGTAGAATCCCATCAAGTGGCGGAGAAAAATAGTCGGTTGGAATAAATTGTCCATCCGCTGATTTAAAGAAAATTGCAAGTAAGAGGGTGCACCAGTAACGAAGATTCATAAGTGCAAATTTATGTCATTTCGGCAGAATTATTTCGAAAAAGTATAAGCTTATTTATGTAGAAGACGAGGTGTATTTGCTACAACCTATTCAGATCTTGAAGGTTAAAACTTAATGGCATGACAATTGAAGAAACTACAGTTCCAATTAATTGTTTATTAGCTGAAGAGTTACTTTGCACTATTACTGTGATTAACTATAAGAGCTGGAAATGACTTGCTAATCAGATATGTATGATTGAAGCTGAAATCCTGAAACAACTTAGTATAATATTAATCAGTGCTTTAAAATTTTTTATAGCACCACCTACATCATACTTGTTTGGCTATTCGTATGTGCATACAATATTAAATACAACAATAGGTGGATGGATTGGAATTCAGGTATTCTATCATGGCGGGAAAACTATTTTTCCAGGCGTAAGAAATTATCTCAATTTGCTTACAAAAGGGAAGTTTTTTAACAATCGACCGACTGGTGCTGCTACTGTACATGGCAGAGTATTTAAAAGGAGAAACAGATTTATAGTGAAGATCAGAAATAAATACGGGCTACCCGGTCTTATAATTTTAACCCCGGTTTTGTTCTCCATCCCTATTGGAACACTGCTAATTGTGAAATACTATTCCCAGAGAAAGGGAATGATAGCATGGCTTAGCCTGTCGGTTATGGCATGGTCGGTTGTAATGTCAACTTTCCTTAAATTACTGTAGATCTTAACTGACATATAAATTTGATCGGTTGATACTGGGTGTAAATTCAAATTAACAATAACTTTGCTTAATGAAATGGTATGCAGCTTATACAAAACCGAGGGCAGAGAAAAAAGCACTGAAAAGATTAGAAAGTGCAGGAGTAAAATGTTTTCTGCCTCTTAAAAAGGAGAGACGTAAGTGGTCGGACCGGTTAAAAACAATCCAGAAACCCCTGTTTACATCATATATTTTTGTTAATACAGACGAACATTTGATAAATAAAGCAAAAATTGATGGAGATTTGGTTGCTTTTATTAAATTTGAGGGCAAAGTAGTCTCTATTCCCGACGAACAAATAGAGAAGATAAGGAGAATTATAGAAACAATTGATAATCCGGAAGTTATAGCAAATGATATCAAGCCCGGGCAATTAATTGAAATTATTGCCGGTAGCTTGATTGGTATGAAAGGAGAGTTGATAAGGCATCAGGGCAACCATAAGGTGCTTATTCGACTAAAGGAAATAGGTCAAGGATTGGTTTTTAGTATTGATAAGGAAGATATTGCAACCCAGATTAAAGAGATTTAATAACAGAAATCACAATAAAAACTAAACAATACAGTTATTTGTTCCTGAGATAAGGAATATACAAAGATGTACAATATACATTGTAAGCCTACGTTAATAGAAAATATATCAAATAAACAGTTAAATTTGTACCCTACATTCAAAAATTACTTTATGCGCTTTAAGCCCGTTTTCTTATCCTGCCTTATAGGAGTAATTACTTTTATCGGAAATGACATATTTGCCCAGGTATCGACCGTTAGTGGACAGAACCTGAATACAATAACCACCGCAGTTCCATTTCTGCAGATAGGTCCTGATGCGAGAGCCGGTGGTATGGGCGAAGCAGGAGTATCAAGTACACCTGACGCAAATTCATTGCACTGGAATCCTGCAAAGTATGCATTTATACAGAGCGACATGGGTTTCTCCCTTTCATACAGTCCATGGTTGCGTGCTTTAGTTAATGATATCAATCTTGCTTACCTCACAGGTTTCAAGAGGATTGATGAGAACTCAGCATTCGCTGCATCTTTGCTCTATTTTTCTTTGGGCGATATTGTTTTCACAAATATCACAGGTGAGGTAGTAGGTAATTATAGACCTAATGAGTTTGCGTTAAGTGCATCATATTCACGAATGCTCACCGAAAGATTATCAGGAGCTGTTTCAGCAAGATATATACACTCAAACCTTACTATGGGTCAGGAAGTTGCAGGAACTTCAACCAAACCAGGGCAATCAATTGCAGCTGATGTAGCTATTTACTCAGAACATCCGCTTGAATTCAACAATATGGCAGGTGGTAAATTTGCATGGGGACTTAACATCAGTAATATTGGTGCGAAGATTTCATACTCTGACGACAATACACAAAAAGATTTCATTCCAACAAATTTACGTATAGGACCTTCCTTGACTCTTGATATTGATGAATACAATTCATTAACCTTCATGGTTGATTTCAATAAGCTACTAATCCCAACACCTCCATATTATGAGCAGGATTCGCTTGGTGGAATAGTTTATGATAATAATGGTAATCCTGTGATCTCAAAGGGTAAGAATCCAAATGTATCAGTTCCTGTAGGTATGTTCCAATCGTTCTTTGATGCTCCCGAAGGATTTTCAGAAGAACTTAATGAGGTTGCAATTGCAGCAGGTATTGAATATTGGTATGACCGTCAATTTGCACTTAGGGCCGGTTACTTCCATGAACATCAAACAAAGGGCAACAGGAAATTTTTCACTTTAGGTGCCGGATTAAGATATAATGTCTTTGGATTGGACTTCTCATATCTTATACCAACTGATCAGCTTAATCCTCTTGGAAACACTTTAAGGTTTACGCTTCATTTTGACTTTGATGCCTTCAGAAATCAAAGTAAACAATAATCACCTTTTTGTGTCAATAACAAGTTGATAATTTGTATCTGTTAACGTCCAAAAGAATTACAAAGGGCGGATATTATAAACAGTAAAGCATTCATTAAAAAAGCCCGGAATTTCCGGGCTTTTTCTATTAATCAAATCAACTTTAACTTAGCAGCATAAATAAAGTAAACTAATTCTTTATAATAGGAGTACTGTTAACCATGTTCCCATTTATAGTAACACGTAACAGATAGGTTCCTGATTTAAGCAGTGCTGCCTCTTTAAACTCAATTTGTGAAGTGTTGGCAAATGTTCTTTCCATAACCATACGACCTGTAAGATCGTAGAGTTCAACCAGCCACGAATCATATTTATCGTCGGCAACAACGTTTATCCTATCGGTATATGGGTTTGGAAATACCCTGATAGTAGTTGTAAGTTCAATCTCGCGATCACTTGGTCTGTAAGCATCCCAATCGATCTTAATACCTTTGTCATCCCATGGAATCTGATTTCTAACAATCGCAGGGAAGTCGCGGGTAGCACCGGTTCCATTACCTATGGTAGCAATAAAGTTTGAACCTTCAACTGCCCTAAATCCGGGAGTTAAACGAATTTGATTAACCGATTCAATACGTGCAGTTCGTCCATTAGGAACTATAAAATTGTTGCCAGCATTAATAGTATATTGATAAAAAAAGATCTCATTTGGCCGGTAATTATTAGTCACTGAGTAATTATCAAGTACTGCTAGTTGGTTATCGGCATAGAAAATCCCTCGTGATCGTGAGTTCACTATGCTATTCGGATTAATCGATGGAAGGGTAGAACCGTTAAAAACGTAAGTTCCGTCATACCTTACCATGTTAGTAATTATATAAGAAGAACTTTGTCGCAGGTCATGCCACTCTTTCCACAGCTTATCGATAAATGCATGGTGAAGATAAAACACCGGATCGCGGGGAGAAACTGTAGCCGACATTACTCCTCCAACCCATCGGTGAGCACCGTGATGAACAGGGCCACGCTCCATAAGGTCGGAATAAAGAAGAAAGTTCGTCTGCGATTGAACTTGATTTACCTCTGAAGGCATTGGCAGATGATCATTACCTCCTAAATTGCGGTTTAGATTCCAGTCAGTATTAAATTGACCCATAAAGCTTTGAGCCCATAAAGGTGAATTTATTGACTGATCGGTTGAAGAATTCCAATATGGTATAGTAATATATGGATTGATATTCTTCATAGCAGATTCAAGCTCGAATATTTGCTGACGATGCCATGCAAGGAAAATGTCTCTTTCAGGCTCATCAGGAAGATTAAAATGTATATCGGGCTGTGTAGCATTAGGTGTGCCATCAAAATTAAAGTACGCACCATGGAATACAGCCAGATCATTAATTAAATCCGGACCTAAACGCAATTGGTAGAATGCATTAACGAGATTAGTCCTTTCAAGCGCAGTCATCTCATTGTAATTTTTCCTGATGCTTTGCGCAAATGTGGAAATTGATATAAGCCCAATTATGAGTATAAAACATAATTTTTTCATGGTCAGTTAGTTTAGTTAGAATCATTAGTCGTAGCCGGTAAAGTGCTTTCGAGCGCTTCGATGCGCTTATTTATAGCTATAAGGTATAGTGTAAGCTCTTCAATTTTTTGAAGCAGTTTAGTGCTAATTTCAGCTAAACCTACACCATTTTCCTGCACTTCGGCGGCTGAGGGAATATCTTTAAGATGACCATTTTCTTCAATATATTTTTCAACTTCCTGCAGAGTGGGGAGGTAGTAATCATCTTCAAAGACAAAATCTGACCAACCCGATTCAACTATTACTTCTTTAGCTCGAATAACGCCATTAACCGCAAGGCGATAGTTGTTGCTGAAGTTTGTCCCTATACCAACATTTCCTGCAGCATAATAATTATTTGACTGCCAATTGACAGATGGGAGATTTGCATTTAAAGTTGTATAAGGTTCACCGGTGCCACCACCACCACCTGATGTAGTTGTAACCTGTACAGTATTGCTTGGGGGTGAAATGTTACCGGCGGCATCGAGAGCAACCACATTAAAACTATACGTTGTGGAAGCAGCTAGTCCGGTTGCATTATATGAAGTCGCATTGCCGCCAACTGATCCTATAGTTTGGTTGTTTCTTCTAATCTGGTATTCAGTTACACCAACATTATCAGTCGAAGGCCCCCAATTTAAATTGGTAGAAGATGATGTAGTGTTTGATGCTGTAAGATTTGTTGGTGCTGTAGGTGGCTGTGTATCATTGCCACCACCACCGCCACCTCCGGCAGCAGTAATAGACACAGCATCCAAAAAGACTTCAAATCCTGCACCTGCACCCTGAGGAGCAGTATATACCCTGATAATTGGATTTGATTGAGTTGCACTAACAGTGAATGTGTACTCCACCCAATTTTGAGTATTAATAGTTGTAGTAGCGAAACCTGATAATCCAACCCAGTTTGCGAAAGCCGGATTGTTGAAAGTAGCACCTCTTCTTGCCCAGATTGAAATGTTGTATGTTGTTCCAACTGTTGCATTGAAGGTGTATTGTGCTTCACGGCCACCAGTACTTGTAGACACAATTCTCATTGAATAAGTACCATTCTGCGGATTTGTAGTTACAGATGTGATGGTAGCAGCGCCAGTCCATCCGTTTGTTGAGTTTGCTTCATTAGTAATGTTGACTGCATTTGAATGAGTGTGAAGATTCTGAGATCTTGCTGCAAACACAAATAAAATTAAAATTAGCGTTGCAAAGTATTTCATTTTCATAGTTCTCCTTGATTAAACCGTGAGTGCCCGATTTTATAGTTTATTAGTTGTTCTAGTCTAAAATAGTAACGAAGTGATTCTATGTTTGTTCAAGCTAATGCGTTGAAAATCAAAGCAAAAAATCAACATTTTGTTATATCTTTTTAATGATTTTACTGATCAGAAGCGGTTGAAATGCTCTTTTCAAGTTCCTGTAATTTCTTTTCAGCTTCTATTAAATACAGGGTTAATTCCTCTATTTTTTGAAGTAGGCGAGTGTGGATATCAGATAACCCCACTCCATTTTCCTGAACTTCTTTTGCTGAAGGGATATCAGATAGGTGTCCATTTTCTATTATGTATTGTTCAACTTCATCGAGTGAAGGAAGAATGTATTGAGGCTCAAAGACAAAATCTGACCATCCAGATTCAACTCTCAGGTCTTTGCCTCTGATATTTCCGTTAACTGAAAGCATGAAGTTAGAGGAAGGCTGAGTGCCTATGCCCATTCGTCCGGCAACATATAAGTTATTTGATTGCCAGTTAATAGTTGGAAGATTAGCGTTGAGATCAGTGTATGGAGTGCCACCTCCACCACCTGAAGTTGTGGTTACCTGTACAGTATTACTCACAGGCGAAACATTATTGGCAGCATCAAAAGCAACCACATTAAAACTATATGCAGTTGAGGCAGTTAATCCTGTTACATTATAATTTAAGGTAGTACCACTCACAGTTGCTATAACCACATTATTCTGTCGCACACGGTATCCTGTTACAGCAACATTATCTGTTGAGGCATTCCAGGCAAGATTAGTAGAGTTAGCTGTGGTATTTGAAGCAACCAAATTTGTTGG
>OBJA01001238.1_pt1 | contig 18335 bp, 12 predicted proteins | sample 1519751 | NCBI WGS metagenome assembly OBJA01 (sample SAMEA3881238, study PRJEB22517) | soil metagenome | biome: lake sediment; feature: soda lake sediment; material: sediment, water from around vicinity | place: India | collected 2013-12-23 | depth 3 m
CGACTATCAGACCGATAAAAATCTGAAAAAAATAACTGCCGGTTCCCGGGTCGATGTATGCCCATACCGGAGACACAAAGAGAAAAATACTCGCCAGAAATGGTATACTCTGTTTTTTCATACTGAACCTGATTTCTGCTTGATTGAATGTGGCCCTATCTGAAATTGTACTGAATAATTCAAGTGTGAGCAAGAGGAATTTCCTATAACAATTTGATTTTCCAAAGCCTGTATGTATCGAAAAAAATAGAAGCGGCTCTACGATTTAGTATATTATTCGTACTCCGGAACCGGACATGTGCAACTCTGGTTCTGATCTCATGGTAATCGAATACCAGAAACGAGTTTCTCACCTAAAATGGAGGTTTTATGCGTATTATTCATCTATTAATAGCTGGTACATTTTTCTGTACAGCTTCCGTGACCGCTACAACCCGTTTTATTGATGCTCTGTTTTCTGATGTCGACGTTACTTCCGGAGTCGAATACCGTACTGCAGCGAACCATGCAGGTACGGATGTCAATCTCCTTATGGATATCTATGAACCGCAGGGTGACACCATGAGCAGCCGACCAGTCGTGGTGGTGATGCACGGAGGGGCGTTTGCAGAGGGCGTGGGTGGGCGTGATGATGCATTTTCCGCCGCTACTGCAGCATACCTTGCCAGTAAAGGCTTTGTGACTGCATCAATTGAATACCGGACCGGCTATGCACTCTCCCTTACCGCTGCTGCAGCAGAAGTAAAAAAGGCTGCCTACAGGGCTCTTCAGGATGCCAAAGCTGCCGTGCGATTTTTAAAGGCCAATGCAACAACATACCGCATCGACCCCGAAGCGGTGTTTCTGTGTGGGTACTCTGCCGGAGCGATCATGGCGCTTAACTATTCTCACCTTACAGAAACAAAGTTCCTTAGTCACCAGGATACAGCAGGGCTGGGAGCACTTGAGACCGGAGACAACCTCACCATCCCTTCTTCTGTAAAAGGATCCATCGGCTTTGCAGGAGCTGTGCTTGACACAACCTGGCTCACTGCAGGCGCCGCTCCATCGATCTGTTTTCATGGAACCGAAGATGAGGTCGTTCCCTATGAGTCAGGCTATGCATTTGGTGTTCAAATCATGCCATACCTCTATGGCAGCAGCGCAATCAGGCGGGTCTCCGAGCGGATCGGGTATGTCAATAAGCTGATCACCTATGAAGGTGAAACGCATACGTTTGTGAGTTCAGCTTCGCTCCTCACTGCATCCCTGGACTCCGCAGCGGTGTTTATCTATGCACTGTATGGGACATCTGCGGTCCGTACTCCGTTCATCGCCTCCGGCATTAGGGCAGGTACTCATCAGAAACATAAAAATATCGGCTTGTTCGATCTTGCCGGAAGGTATGCAGGTTCACGTAAAACCAGTCGCTCGGTGTATATCAATTACAGCAGAACATCTCGAAAAGTTCTGGATAAAAGTGTAAATCTGGAAGCGAGATAAAAATGTATCGTGGTAGTTCCGGGTTCCCACGAAACCGGTTTACATGATAATGCCCGGGTTTAGAGGGTTGTAACATGTAAATCGGTGGTTTTCTGTGCGGAGCCATTCAGGTATAATGACCTGCCTTCAGAAACCCGGATGTGAGATATCATAATATCAGAGTAACCTGATAAAAAGCCCTGTCAATCCCGATTGTTCAGGCTTCCTCTACAAACCCCAACTTCAGACCGTTTATATCCTGTGCATGTAGCAACTTGGTTCCATCATCGGTAGTGACGGGTCCGTAGATGATCTGAACCTCATTTTCCTGCAGATGTTTTTCAGCTGCTTTAATGTCATTGACATAAAACCCCAGTGAGATCCCCTGTCCGGAGAAAACCGGATCATGCTCAGACTGGATGAATTCAAGCAGATGCTGCCGGTCATCTTCCATGAAAATTATCTGAATGCCTGGTTTCGGTGAGAATGACCGGATGGTTTTAAAACCAAGGACCCGCTGGTAGAAATCTATTGTTTTCTGAAGATTTTTCACATGAACCGTTATAAAATCCATATTGAACCTCCTTTAATACAATTATAATACTAACCCACTGGAAATCAACAGGTTATTTTGGCCTGGCGGAGACGGGCTACATGTGAATGGTGGCCTGCAAAGTCGTGAGTTCTTTGGTCATACTGTTTTTTTGCTCCTTTCATTCTATATCAAACCGATATAAAGATGTATATTAGTTTGATATATCTCCATGATATATACTTTGATTCAGGAAACAGAAAACATGGATGTAACTCGTTATGATAAAACAAGATGTAACTGCAGTTTGTTTTTGGCACGGCTTTTGTTTAAGCGGTTGTTTCACACAAACAACTCAAGAAGGAGGAGCTGATGCTTAAAAAGGTGATTGCAGGCATAATGGCTGCGGGATTTATTATGGCAAGCGTGGCTTCGGATAATCCGGAGGGGAAGCGTTTAGGCGGTGCGGGAGGTATTGAGTTTGGAGTCATGAAACTCAATCTTGATCCCTTGGAAAAGATAGTAAACGATGATCTGGACAGGGAGGGGTTTGATTTCGATAATAACAATTTCCTGACTCTTGGATTTGTGGGTTATTCTGGTCAACAACGCAACGGAATACGGATTGGCTGGGGTGGATGGGTTGGCTATAACTCTATGTACAGTGATGAGTGGCAGGGTTTGGCAGACAGTGCATACCAGGTCGCTCATGGCGATAGCATCGTCGATTCCATCATTCAACTTCACACGATGTTTGCTCACACCGGCTTGATAGTTGAGCGGAGTTTCCTGGTTTTTAACAATCTTAATCTCTACTGTGGAGGCATGCTGGGTGGTGGTGTACTGATGGCGTTTGCAGACAGAAGACTGGCCGGAAATGCATTCAGAGATGTTGAGTACAACAGTAAAGTGGAAATCACCGATAGCAGCATTACTATTAATGGTGGTGATGAGTCGAGTGGTGATAAGGCAGCATTCGCTCCGTTGTGGGCATTCGATGTTCATGGTGGAGCAACCTACTCTCTGACCAGATGGATGCACCTGGGGTTTGATGCTTCGGCGGTGTTTTACTACTCCTCTACAGGATTTGGCTACCGACATGGCAGTTTCTTTACAGTTAACCCCAGTATCCGTATCAGACTTGCATTTGGAACATCTGCATAAAAAGGGATGAATATGTATAGGAGAGTTCTCATGAAAAAAAGTAAGATAGTTCTGTTTGGGGTAAGCCTGCTTATTGCCGGGGTGTATGCAGAGACCGATACTCTCAATCCTATGATTAGTGAACAATCACCGGGATCGGCTGCATCGGGAAACGTGATAATAAAAACGGATACCATCATACGGGTGGATACAATTGTACTCAGCCGCGATCAGTATGAAAGGATCAGGGAGCGGATAGAAGACAGTCTTGAAACGGCACTGGAACGGTTTGAAGACAGTCTTGAAGCCGCACAGGAACGTATTGAGGACAGTCTTGAGCAGCTTGAGCGGCAGCAGGATACACTCGATGCATCCGATCTGGCATCAAAGTTACATTTCTACCGGGAGGCTTTTACCGAAAAGATCTCTAAATCCAGAGCTCAGGGGTATGGGGGAGGAGTGGTGTTTCAACCGATGCTCCTTGGCTTGAGTGTCAAACCGGTCTATGACCTGGCCCGTAGAGATAAAAACCTGAAAAACTGTCAATTCCCCGATTTGACTGAGGGGTATAAGCCGGTACTGGTTCTGGGAGCACTGCTTTACGGCGGTGTGGGGCAGGGAGTACGGGTCGGTTTTGGCGGATGGAGCGGGGATATCTACTTTGCTAGTAAGGAGGTCGCCAATGACTCGGTGATGGTTCTTGGCGTGAATACCACGTTTGGCGGATTGCTGGTGGAGAAAGCATTTCTCCGTAAAAACCTCAATTTTGTCATCGGTGGGATGTTAGGTGGTGGAAATCTTACGGTAAACCCCAAATGGAGCACCGGGGCATTTGAATCTTTCTTTGATTTCAAGTTCGATGAAGAAAAAGAGGTTAAGGCTCCTTTCGCTGCTGTTGAGCTTCATACCGGATTGACAGCAACTGTGCTTCCGTGGATGCATGTAGGGGCCGATATAAACGGGCATTTTTTCCTGTCGGTGAACGGCTTCGGCAGCTTCAGGGAGAGTTTCATGACCGTCAATCCGGGGTTGCGGCTCAGACTGGTACTGGGGAATCTAGGGTAAATGTTTGAGGGTTTATTTGGACTGATACTGTACCTTGCGCACTGGCTCTCGCCCGAAGCTGATCGGGCGAGCCTTGCGGTGCATTTTTCTGGTTTCACCGAAACTCGTGCAGTGCAATTCCAGACTCAGATGGATATCGCCTGGAACCGCCGCCTGGAGCAGTTGGTGGATGCAGGGATTCCACTTCGGTTCCGGATACTGAGTTTCACCGACCAGTCAGATACTTCCCTGTTTTACCGCACACTCTATTTCGACATGGTGAAATTTACCTATCACTATATCGATTCATCGGCTGGTCGGGTTTCCCGTTCTGAACATTTCTCATTGATACACTTTGCGCTCAGGGAATTCTCCCGATGGGAAATAACGGTACCGCAACAGGCGACCATGGCTCGTATAGAAGTACATATTCTTCCCAGCAGGGCTGAGCAGTTGGATCGAATGGTGGACATGAGCAGAATATGGGGGCAACAGAAGGTAATCTTCCAGTTTGATCCCCGGGAAAAGCTCCATCGCAGATCTCGTCAGCGAAGACAACAGGAGCAGTCTGAGAGAGAGAGCGAGCGGTGAAAAAGATATTCAGGAATCTGGAGATGGAGTGGCGCATACTCCTTTTAGCTGCACTGGTGCTTTTAGCTTTTGCCTATCCGTTGCAGCGTTTTTACATAAGTAAGCTTGGCAGTACACTCTCCCAGAGTATCGATCCGCAGCTTGAACCACTGCTGCGATCCTGCATTTCAGGAGACAACAGTGGTGATGCACTGATAGCGGCCAGTCTGCAGAGAAACCGGCAGTGGCAGGCTCTCATCCCGATGCTTATCGATGAGCAGAGCAGGGCGCTTCTGTCGTTTGCTGTCGTTCTTTTTGTCTCTCTTCTGTTTCTGGCCTTCTGGACTCTGAAACGGTTGACCAAACCACTTCGGGACCTCGCAGCTGCAGCAGAAGAGATAGGAAAAGGAAATCCAGTGGCAATCAGGGCACAGTCCGGAGGCGCATTGGGAAAGCTGGAGCAGCGAATGGTGTCGATGCAGGATGAACTTTATAAACTTAGGGAACGGGCACGTATCCAGGGAATGGAGAGCGCGTGGCGGGAGATTGCCCGGGTGATGGCACACGAGATCAAGAATCCCCTGACCCCCATTCAATTGACACTGGATCGCATTCAGGAAAAAAACGAAGCCGGTCAAACCTTAACAAAAGAAGAGCTTGCCAAATTTGTGAATCGGATCGGATCACAGGTAAGCAGCCTGGAGCGACTCGTCCTCGATTTCAGGAGCTTTGCAAAAGAACCGGAACCGCAGTGCTCTCTGCAATCGGTGCGTTCCTGCATCGAAACGATCTCATCGGTTATGCAGGATTCCCTCATGACCACGATCTCAGGAGATGCAACCGTATATGCAGATCCCCACCTTCTTAACCGTGCTTTCCTTAATATCTGGAAAAACAGTCTTGAAGCTGGAGCATCACAGATGGCAGTACAGATTGAGTGCCAGGGAGAAAGATTCCTTTTGCGAATCAGAGATAACGGTCCGGGAATACCGCAGGATACCTTGGACCGGGTGTGGGTTCCCTATGTAACCAGTAAAAAGGGGGGAACCGGACTGGGTTTACCAGTGGTTAAGCGAATATTCGAATCGATGGGTGCATCGGTCAGGATTGAGTCCTCGACCGGCAACCGTGATCATGGGGTGACAACAATCATTACCTTCAATAAACCCGCCGATACCCAACGGGCAGAAATCGGTGATACCCTTTCAGGTCAAAGCAGATGAACACAGAGATGATGCGCATTTTAGTTGTCGATGATGAGGAGGCGATCAGAGAATCGCTACGGGAAATCTTCGAAGAGGAGGGATATCAGGTACTTCTTGCTGGAAATGAGAAAGAGGCGCTGGAGGGGGTATCTGAAGCAGATCTGGTGGTGCTCGATATTAAGCTTGGCTCAGATGACGGCATAGAGATTTTAAGGAAAATAAAGTCCCGATACTCCCATGTCCCGGTAATCATGATCACCGGGTTCGGCACCGTTGCTCTTGCAAAGGAAGCATTCAAGATCGGTGCTCATGATTTCCTGGAGAAGCCCTTGCGGCTCATACAGGTCAGGACCTGTGTGCGGAATGCTCTGGAGAGTGTTTCGATGAGAAAAGAGATCCGTAAGCGCTCGGGGGGAAATGAACCTATTGTGGTTTCTCCAGTGATGAAACAGTTGTATGCGCAGGCGGGCAAACTCGCAGTGGTAAGAGAGCCGGTGGTAATTATGGGGCCCTCAGGATCGGGAAAAGACCTCCTGGCGCGCTTTCTTCACTACCAGGGCCACCGGGCACATGGTCCAATCGTTGTTACCAATGCTGCTTCCATGCCACCAGGTCTTGCTGAGGATGAGTTATTCGGTCATGAGCGAGGAGCCTTTACCGGCGCGGATAAAAAAAGGGATGGATGCTTTGAGCAGGCTCATGGCGGGACTCTGTTTCTCGATGAGATCGGGGATATGGATCTGCAGGTTCAGGCAAAGGTACTCAGGGTGCTGGAAACCGGAGAGTTTTTGCGCCTCGGCGGAACTGCGCCGGTGCGGGTAGATGTCAGGCTGGTTTGTGCAACCCATAAAAATCTGGAGCATCTTGTGGCCGCCGGGCAGTTCCGTCATGATCTGTGGTATCGTATCAGCGCCTTCGTGCTTCAAGTTCCATCCCTTCAAAGCAGAAAAGAGGATATAGTACCTTTAGCCAGATTCTTCCTGGAGCAGATGTGCGCAGATCTTGGCATCTCCAAACAATTCACACCGGCTGCACTGGAGAGGTTGGAAAATCTGCAGTTTCCAGGGAATGTGCGGGAATTGAAGCATCTTGTGGCCCGATTGGCAGTGTACACTGAATTCAGAGATATCGATTCAGAGAGTATTACTGAGCAACACAGACAAACCGCTCCACCACCAAAAGAGGCTCTCATTTCGACCGAAACAACACCAGAGATACTGGATTTCAGATCCGCCAGAACCAGATTCGAGGTCGATTTTCTCCGAAAAGCACTAACCATGTGCAACGGGAACATCTCCGCAACTGCCCGATGTATCGGCATGGCACAATCGAATCTCTCACGAAAATTAAAGGAGCTGGGGATCGGGTTGTGAGTTCTCTATCATATACCTTTCAGGAGTTCTCCTGGATCGGTCCGTGCACCCGCAATTTACTCACGCGGTGATCGGTCATTTCGGTAACCTGAAACTCATAGCCGTTCCAGGTAAACAGCTCTCCTGGCAATGGAATATGTCCCAACATCAGCATGGTAAATCCAGACAGGGTTCCGTAGCGCTGTTCTTCAGGCATTTCGGTAATGTTAAAGAAAACCTTGAACTCCTGAATCGGTAAGGAGCCATCAACGTTCCAGTACCCGTTTATGTCTTTGGTAATTGCGGGCATTCTCTCTTCCCGTTCCGCCGGGAGTTCACCGACAATTGCCTGAAGCAGATCGTAAGGGGTAATGATACCCCTGAATCCTCCGTATTCATCGATTACAATGGCAAAATGAACCGGATGGCGCCTGAAGAGCTCCAGAACCTTCAAAACAGACATGTGTTCAGGGACAAAGAGCGGAACTTGTACGAAACTCCCCAGTTCTCTCTCCTGGGGAGGCTTCTGTAGCAGGTCACGGGCATTCAAAACACCGATGATTATGTCGGGATCTTCCCGTATTACCGGAAATCGGGAGTAGTGGTGCTGAAGTATAATGCCGATATTCTCTTCTATCGGTTCGGCAAGATCGAGCCAGATACAATCGGTGCGGGGTGTCATGATAGAGTGTGCCTGACGATCACCGAACTCAAAAACACGCTTCACCATAAGCTGTTCATCTGGTTCAACCAGGCCCGCTTTTCTTCCCATATCGATGGCATGAGAGATCTCCTCTTCGGTGATCGATGGAATGGTAGTAGTTCGTGCCCGCAGAAAAAACAGGGCGGTATCGGTTGACAAACTCAGGATTTTAATGATGGGGGTAGCTATAATTGAAATCACATGCATCGGTCGGGACACCAATGATGAGATCTCCTCTGCATTACTCAGGGCAAGCCGCTTGGGAGCCAGCTCTCCCAGTATCAGGGTAAAGTAGCTGATAAATATGACCACAACTGCAATCGATACTGGTTGTGCATAGGGCTGTACTGATGGAAAATTCTGAAGAAAAGAGGCCAGATAATCTGCAATTGTAGCTCCACCAAAAGCACCCATGAGCACTCCCACCGTGGTAATTCCAACCTGAATCGATGAAAGAAAGCGGTTAGGGGATTTACTGAGATCCAGTGCAACTCTGGCCCCTGCATTACCTCTTTTCGCTTTTTCCTGAAGTACCGGCTTGCGGGCAGAAATGATTGCGATTTCCGACATGGCAAAAAAGCCGTTCAGCAATATGAGCAGGAGAAGTATGAGTATTTCAGGCAGTATCATATGTACCCGTTCGTGCTGGAGCCTGGAGGTACGATACTGCAAGCATTATTCCGGAAATGGTGTTTCTCACCCCATTCCATTTTCTGCAACAATACTATATTTAAAAAACGTACTGTACGGCTTCAGAGTAGTTGATTATTTCTCTCTTAAAGGAATGTCTATCCGAAATCTCCTGGCATTGGTGGTCCTGATTGGATCTTTCACACTCAACGCTGAACTGATCGATACGACCATTATTGCTGATGGAAGCCCTGGGCCCTACTCTATTGGCGAAAAGTATCTCAGGCAGGAAACGATCAGGGTCACCTTACCAGACAGTAGTGCTGTTCCACCCTGGACCTTTATTTCAGAACGAAACGGGATACTCTTTTCAGAATCTATTGATAGTGGTATACCAGTTTCTATTATCTATGAAACTCATTATTATGGAATTCCAGGAATATATTCTCTTTTTCCGAAAGTGCACGTTAACCCTGATGACACCTCATATACCGGAAAAACCGATACTATCGGTTCCCGTTTGTCGCTGAGTGAAAACGAGAATCTGAGTATTTCGGGGTATAAGAGTATTGGGGTGGCAGTGGGTAGTTTCGGGCAGATCAATCTTGAGCAGGGGCTTGATGTGCGGATTGGGGGAGAGATCAGGCCGGGAACAGAGATCAGTGCGCATTTAAGCGATCAGGGTACCTCCCTGGATGGGGCCACGCGGGAGATCAGTGAGTTTGATATGATCTATGTGGCTCTTACCGATCCGAAAATAAGTGCTGTGGCCGGTGATCAGTACATTGAGTGGCTTTCTGGTGGAATACTCTCAGGACAGAAAAAGATTAAAGGACTTTCAGCATCTTTGCATCCCGGAAGATTCTCTGTACAGGCCTTTGGGGCTCTCTCCGGTGGAAAATTCATGGTGGAAACGTTCAGAGGAAGAAATGGGATGCAGGGTCCATATACTCTTTCCGGAAAAGGAGAACCGGGATTAATTACACCTATCGGTGGAACGGTCAATGTCCGGATCAACGGTCGGGAACTTCAGGAGGGAGAGCAAAAGGATTTCACTACCGATTATGATTTCGGATCGATCATGTTTTCTCCATCCGTTCTGATAAAAGATGATGATCTTATCAGAGTAGAGTATGAATACAAATTGTTCGACTATCAACGTTCGCTGCTGGGCGGTTCCGCAAGCTATGTTACAAAAGATTCGGCCTTTTCTGTAAAAGGGGTACTTTGGTCCGAAGCGGACAACCGCAATCATCCCATCGATCAGGAATTAACTCAGGAAAAAATACAAGACCTCCGGTCATCGGGTGATAAAACCCCTTTTGACTTTAGCACTCAAAAGGTCGACCCCAATGATGTACCCTCCTTCGATGCTAAATATCCGCAAAACCCCCTCTATGAAAGAATCGATTCTGCAGGAACCACCCGTTTTCGGTATAAACCCTACAATCCGCTTTACCCGGAGGATCGCAAAGACAGGTATCAGGTGTGGTTTTCCTATACCGGAGCAGGCCAGGGCGAGTATATAAGAGATCCGAACATCCCGGATCGTCAGGTTTACCGGTATGTTGGTGAGGGAAAGGGTGATTATACGCCCCGCTCTCCAATTCCTGCCCCCCAGCGCCTTACCACAGGAGAGGTGATTGCTAATCTGCAGCTGGATCTGTTGAAGGCGAAGGTGAATGTCGTCGGACAGGATTTTGACCGTAACCTTTTTTCATCAAAGGATGATTCCGATAATCGGGGATCATCAGTTGCACTATCTCTACTTGCCGGAAAAAAACAGTTCGACAGGCCAGGTCTGTGGCTTTCGACAGATTATCGTTACTCGTCTCCACAATTCACCCATGAACTGCTCAATGCCTTTGAAAGGTACCATCTCTGGGATGACAGCACCCTGGCTGGAGCCTCCGGGTATTCTCTCTGGGAGGCATCAGTCGGGGGCACACCAGTGGGTGGCATTTCAACCCAGTTCTCCTATGGTCAGAACCGCAAAGATTCACTACTGGTCACCGATAAAGTTTCAAACAGCACAAATCTTCTCCTCTTCAAAAAGGTTTCTTTGCAGTACCAGGGAACTCTGTTTCGTCATCACCACCCATCTTCCGGTTACACCCGCAAAGAGACTGCCCGTATCGGTTTTGACTCTCAAAAGCATGAAACCGGCCTATCCCTGAAAGAGGAATGGCGCAGCGATTCTTCGGTAAGCGGCACAGGATTGATTGGTGGCCAATTTGACTACACCTTTAAACCCTGGCTTTTGCGGCAATCCCTTTCCTATAGTGGATTCAGGGCTGGCACACAACAGACAGCCGCACATGATACCGGATACTCTGTAATCTGGACGCAGTCAATTGACCACAAGCTCTTCTCGTGGTGGCACGTTACCGGATCGGGTAACTACCATTATAACAGTACCAGAAACCAGCAAACAGGAGCTAAAAACACACAGACAACGTTTCTTGTCGATCTGGCCAGTAGTATAAACAGTTCCAGCAGAGGATTTACATCTCGACAGCAGTACAGGACCAACTCTGAAAAGGCCTCAACGTTTACCCAGATTCCGGTATTTGCAGGTAAGGGTTTGGGTACTCATATCTATGATGATTCTCTGAAAGAGTATGTTCCCCGTGTCCCGGGTGATTATTTCATGCAGCAGCGCGAAATCTACGACCCTTCCTATGATCAGCGGGTCAGAAAAACTACCTTTGATCTGACCTGGTCATTTGATCCGGTAAAGAAAATCCCCGGCATTCTCAATGACCTCTCCTGGCAGGGGGCGCTTTTTCTGGAAGAGCATATCGATGCATCCTTCATGAGTGCATCATCGTGGGCTCCAGGATATCACGCATTGAAAAACTTTCTCAATAAGTCAGGATCAGGACCGGTTGGTTATGCCGATCTTTCATACCGCCAGGATATAGAATGGAACCCCAAGGCTGTAAAAGAGATAAAAGGGAACCTCTTTGCAGTACCCACACTCCGGAAAATCAGGTCATATCAGGAAGCCGGAATCGAGTCGGGGTTACATCTTGAGTTTGCAAAAAATAAATGGATTGTGAGCGATGAGGTACGGTATACCTATATTGCTCATGATGACACGCTGAGTCAGGATTTCAGAATAACAGATATTCATACGGTGCTCTCACAGCGGTACCGAATCGCAAAGTCCTGGGAAATATACCTCAAAGAGTGTATCGGGTGGGCATACAAAGAAAACCAGATTCAGTCAAAAGCAAATTCAGGAAGAGACAGTACTCTTTATATTCAACTCAATCCGGGATTTTCCTGGCGGCCGTTTTCGCGTGGGTGGGCTGAAGCATCCTATACCTTATCTATCGCAAATCTTCCATCAGACATCGATTACCGCATGGCTCGGGGGTTCAGTGCTGGGTTATCGCAGGTGATCTCTATTTCAGCCGATGTTCTGACTGGTGAACACTTTTCTATCGGTGGCTCCTATCGGGGAGAGATGAAAAAACTGCCGGGATTAAAGGAGTACGAGCCACCTGAGCATGTTTTCTCTATTGAGGTGAAAGCATTTCTGTAATGTTATTGAAATCCTCTGTTAATGAGGGCATAATGTACTGTCTATCCTGAAAGTATGTGGTATATGACTTAACTGATTGATTCTTTGATCTTTATTGAATTTTTTGAAACATACTGTTATTTTTCAGATTCCTGAATGAGGCAAAGCACATCTGAGGTGTGTTCTTATCCAGGCGAACATGGTACTATAGTGGAAGGTAAATTTACTATGGGTATTTCACAAGCTGCTTGTAAAAAAGTAGGATCATATTTTCTGGTAGTCGTCATGCTCTCCATCAGATTACAGGCCCAGGAGAGTTCGCTAATGACACAGTATCCAGCCGGTATATCACCCTCCGGTTTAAGTTCATCACAGATTTCACTCTACGAACAACAGGCTCGTCAAAGAGGATACTCACAGCAGCAGATCGATGCCGCAAAAAGCAGATATGGATCAGGATCTCATTCTTCATCACAGTATTTACTGCAGAATAAAACTCCCGGTACGGCAGATAAAAATTACATAGAAATGCTGTATTCAGATTCTATCATTACTGAAAGTGATAGTGCTGACACAACTGATACTACGGGTCAGTCGACAGCAGAAGCCGACACGGCGAGGTTGCCCTATTTTGGTTATTCGCTTTTTAGAAACACTCCTGAAGCGTTCAAACCCAATGCCATCGGTCCGATTGACCCAGGTTATCTGGTGGGGCCTGGTGATGTGTTGCGATTGTCAGTCTGGGGACAGGTCGAGTTTCAGTATGAATTAACAGTCAATAAAGAGGGGAAAATATTCATTCCGGTTGCAGGGCAGGTGCATGTAACAGGAATCCCATTCGAACAGTTACAGGAAAAAGTAAAGAACCTGCTCTCACGGCATTACTCAGGACTGGCCACCAATCCACCCCGGACCTTTATGGATCTCACAGCAGCTCAGTTACGCCCGGTCAGGATATTCATCATGGGAGAGGTGGCATCACCGGGCGGCTATACCGTATCCAGTTTTGCAACCGCATTCAATGCACTCTACAGTATCGGTGGTCCGCTTGAAAAGGGAAGCTTGCGCAATATCAAGGTCCTCAGAAATGGTAACGAGCTGACTACCGTCGATATCTACGAATACCTGCTTGCCGGGAAATGCACCACCGATGTACGCCTTCAAAATAATGATGTCGTATTCGTGCCCCGCAGAGGGAGAACCGTCGCTATCACCGGATCAGTATTTAAACCAGCCTATTACGAGCTCAAAGATAACGAAAATCTGCAATCACTGCTCTCTTTCTGCGGTGGAGTTCCACCATCAACTAATATCAACCGTTCTGAAGTACATCGGGTTTCTCCATTCGACCAACGAAACGGAGAACAAGCGGTGGTCAGAATAGTAGATCTGGACCTGAAACGGTATCTTCAAAGCAAAGAGGATTTCGTCCTGTACGATCACGATTCCCTGAGTGTTACACCACTTTACTACGATTTAAGCAATTTTGTGCGATTAACAGGTGCAGTCAATTATCCGGGGACCTATCAAAGTGATAACCTGACATTGCGGGATTTGATTTTTGTTCATGGAAAACCTGTTGAGGAACTCGCTTACATGAAACGGGCGGATCTGATCCGTTTGAATGAAGATTGTGTCACAACCAGAACCATCCTCATAGATCTGAACAGGTTGAAGCAGGATCAGTCGTATAACATTCCATTGCAGCCTGGCGATGAAGTCATTGTTTACGAAAGAGAAGTAGAAAAACCAAGTGATCTGAAGATCAGCATTGAGGGTGAGGTCAGGAATCCGGGTATTTACCCCATGAGCACCAATTTAACGGTTGCAGATGCTCTGCTCAGGGCAGGCGGTTTTACTCGTGGGGCCTACCGCAAATCGGTAGATGTCTATCGGCCAGATCAGGATCAATCCGATTCACTTACAAAAGTGTTCAGGATAGAGCTTCCTGATTCCTTGAATTATGCAGATGAGGCGATTCGTAATTTCAAGCTTGAGGACAGAGATAGGATTGTCGTAAGGCCTGATCCAGGTTTCATTGTCGATAATTATGTGACCTTGAAAGGCCAGGTGAAACTTCAGGGTTTATACGCGCTCAGTAAACGGGGTGAACGACTGTCGGAAATAATCGATCGTGCCGGAGGGCTCCTGCCCGAAGCATTTCTCGATGGGGCCACGGTAACACGAGGTGGAAAACGTCTTGTGGTAAATTTCAGGGATGCCTACTACAATAATAAGACCAAAGAAAATATCCTGCTTCAGAAAGGGGATTTGATTGAGATCCCCCGACGGCCCAATACAGTCTATATTCATGGAAATGTCAACAACCCCGGTCTTTTCAGTTATGTCAATAGTACCCGGGTGAAAGATTATATAGATCGGGCAGGAGGTCTGGCAGACAGTAGTCATTTCATTCTGGTTACGTCACCGGGAGGGGAAACCAGAAAACTCAAAAGGTCTGGTTTTGCCAATCCTCAGGTAGAAGAGGGGTCTGAAATACTGGTCACCAGGAAGCCACCCAGAAATCCGGAAGATGCAAACAAGGGTCCATCGGTGACCGAGGTGATAAGGGATACGCTGGCTATTGTAACCAGTGCAGTTACCGTTTTGGCACTGGTGATTAAGTTGAAGTAGTGATTTAGCTGTAGGAATATCTACGGTTTTGAAATCAAGGAAGAAAAGCTCGTTCCTTTATTGACAAACATCGAATCTGTGTGGAATGATTTCTCTTCGGAAATGACGGAATTCGTTTCATTTTTGAAAAGAATGCAGTATAGAGAACCGAACTGGGTCCCCCTGCTTGCCCTCCGCGTAGCACTTTGGCGAAGCAGAAGTGCAACCGGATCTGTTTTCAGGTAAGATTATTACAGAGTAAGATGAATCGTATAAATGAGGTCAGCAAATTGAAAAAAATCATCCTTGTTGCAGGCGCACGACCCAATTTCATGAAAATTGCTCCGGTACTGAGGGCTCTCGAAAAATATCCGCACATAACACCTCTTCTGGTGCATACCGGGCAGCACTACGATCAGAACATGTCCGGATCGTTTTTTCACGATCTCGGCATCAAAGAGCCCGATTATCACCTTAATGCAGGTTCCGGAAGTCATGCTGCCATGACAGCTTCGATCATGGTGAAATTTGAGGAGGTCTGCCTCAGGGAAAAACCGGACCTTGTGGCAGTTGTTGGTGATGTAAACTCGACAATTGCAACCGGTCTTGTGGCTAAAAAACTGCACATTGAACTCGCTCATATCGAAGCAGGTTTGCGCTCTCGTGATCGAAACATGCCTGAGGAGATAAACCGGCTTGCCCCCGATGCAATCACTGATCTGTTCTTTACAACCGAACCTGAAGGAACAAAAAACCTTCTCAGTGAAGGTGTTCCACAGGATAAAGTTCATTTTGTCGGGCACGTGATGATCGACAACCTGTTTTATCAGCTTGCACGTCTGAGCGGTCGTGAACAATCCCTTTCGACACACGCACTAAAACAGCAGCTCCGGAAACCCTATATCTGCATGACCATGCACCGTCCGTCGAATGTCGACAACAGGGACATTCTGTCAGGGCTGCTCAGTGCAGTACGTACACTGTCGCAAAGAGCTCCGGTTATTTTTCCCTGTCATCCCAGAACCGCCAAACAGATAAAAACATTTGGATTACACGACTGCTTTACGGTGCTACCCGAGCATGGTACTATTTCATCAGGTCTGTATTGTCTCGATCCGCTTGGTTATGACGAATTCCTGTATCTGTGGAAAGATGCCTCACTCATGGTTACCGACAGCGGGGGTCTTCAGGAGGAAACAACGGCGCTTAAAATTCCCTGTATCACCATGCGCGAAAATACCGAACGCCCGGTGACAGCAGCGGAAGGCTCCAATGAAGTTGCCGGGACCGATCCTGAAAAAATCATTGCTTTGGGATCTAATGCTCTTGAAGGAACATGGAAAGAGAGTAAAATTCCGGAGCTCTGGGATGGGAATGCCAGTGAACGCATAGTAACCATTATTGCAAACCGATAAACATGGACATCATTTATTACAATAAGGTAGAATATACTCGATTAAAAACGCGATGAAGCACTGGTAATTGATTATTTTATTGTACTTTGCCTTCATCGACAAAACGAATCTGACAGAATCTGGATCTGAAATGTTCAATACTCATTAATATCAGCTTTTAAAAGAGATGCTATGTCACCTTTACCCATCATCCCAAAGGCACTCTTTCTCTGTGCGTCGGTCCTGCTCTCATACTTCATTCTAAGTATGCTGTTACGATCACCACTGGTCTCTTTTTTCCGCGACACGCCGGATGCACGGAAAATGCACCATAAACCAGTGCCCAGACTGGGTGGGATCGCCATTATCACATCATTTCTGATCATGCTGGCAGTCTCGTTTCTGTTGCAAAAGAAGGATGACTTTTTCCCGGCAATAGATACTGGTTTTGCCGTTGCACTGCTTATTTCATCATCGATTATCTGGCTGTTCGGTTTTCTTGATGACAGTACATTTGTTACGGTACGGGCGCGACATAAAATCGCTGCAGAGCTGTTGATCTCTTTCAGTGTGGTTTATCTGTTTAAGATTCACTCTGGCCCACTCTCATTTGATACTCTTTTCACCTTTCCCCTCTGGTTTAGTAAAATCATCTCTGTTCTCTGGGTCCTGGGGATAATAAACGCTTTCAACATAATAGATGGTATCGATGGTTTGGCTGGCGGGATCTCTCTGATAGCGGTTCTGACACTGGCTCTACTTGCTAATCTGGGTGGGCAGGGCTCTACTGTCTTTCTCTGTCTCATGTTGGCCGGATCGATCATCGGTTTTCTTTTCCATAATATGCCTCCTGCTAAAACCTTCATGGGTGATACTGGATCTCTCTTCCTTGGTACAATGGTGGCCATTTTTTCACTGCATGTTGCCGAAAAGGTAACCAGTACCCGCACCATCATCATTATCCCCCTCATTGCCGGTGTTCCTATCGTTGAGGTACTGGTAACCATGGTTAGGAGATATTTTAAGGCGAAAGATAAACGAAGAAGTTTATTCCAAAGTATTCGTGGCATGGCTATCCCTGATAATTCACATATTCACCACCGTTTTATGTTCAGAGGATTTACCCATTTTGAAACAGCTGTCATACTTTTTATAATCGCAAGTACCCTGAGCTGCGGTGCGATTGCACTCTATTTAGTCCCCCGCTATCTGATCATTCCGGTACTGGCGTATCTTTCGGTTCCCATAATTATCGCACTGGACAGACTGGGATTTGGCGGGAGGTTCAAAAAAGCACTGGGAATCAGTAACACCCGCTTGAACGGTTACAAAAAAGTGGCATTGGTGGGGATAATCGATGAGGATGGAAGTCTCTCCCGGGTACTGGAACAGGAAAAAAGGGAAGACCTCATTTTTGTGCCGATAACAGCAGAAGACGCCTCAAATCTCAGCACCAGTTTTCGCGCTGCGGTCATCCGCGATAACTCCACTGAAAATGGGGGTGATAATCTAAACAGAGCAGAAAAGCTGTCCTATGATATCTGCGGACCGGTATATATTGTCAAATCTGATGAAAGCAGAAAGTTATTCGTTAATGAGGTGCACAGAAATGGTACTCTGGTAACCAGAGAGGGGCAGAAAACAATTAAAGAACTGGTCAAAGAACTCTCGATAGTCTCATCCAGAAGTAAAATAAAACACACCTCCCACCACCATAAAACTCAGAAAAACGCTCAGGAATAATCAGCATGATCTCTCACAGCCTACCGAGACATAAATGCCTGGTACTCGTAAAAGAGCGCTCATTGCAATTAACCCTGAAAGCACTTATCCCGACATTGGGCTACACCGCCGACTTTCAAACAGAGCGGGTTAAGGCAATAAGGAGTTTTCTGCAGCACCGTCATCTCATCATTATGATTGAAGCCGATTTTTTACCCCGGTATCCATACCGGCTCTTACAGGTTTTTAAAATTGCACATCGTACCCCAGGTGTTCTGATTTTTTCCCGTGATGACAAAAACACTATTGCATATTCATACCTCAAAGATGGTATTTTTGAATTGATCCAGATCCCGTTTAAAGTTGAGAAACTGATCGTGACAGTGAAAAAGATGGGGGACTACCTGCGGATGAGATCCCGATCGATGTTTTACCGG